>TARA_R110002072_G_scaffold303069_2_pt1 | contig 131670 bp, 90 predicted proteins | sample TARA_R110002072 | Tara Oceans TARA_R110002072 (sample SAMEA4397118) | marine metagenome | biome: Polar Biome; feature: [SRF] surface water layer (ENVO:00010504); material: water (ENVO:00002006), including particulate matter (ENVO:01000060) such as... | depth 5 m
CCCGTTTCCGTTCCCGTTCCCGTTTCCGTTCCCGTTTCCGTTCCCACGCCCGTTTCCGTTCCGAAGATTGGGACCGTCGACATTGAGGCGATCATTGAATTTGCCACCAGAGTATCCGGCGTTTCGATTTTCGGCAGGACTCGTGCTCGTGACTCTCGCAAATAACGTGTTCCCGAAGTTCGGCAGGCTGGCCATTCGAGTCTGCGAAGTTGGACCAGCATTAGTGCTGGCAGTTCCACCAGCATTCCCTCGGCCTGTATTGTTTCCGTTGTCGTTTCCGTTGTTCACGAGAACCGGATAGCTATAAACGGCGAGTCCCAATCGATCGTCAGTTCCGAGTTCATCGATCAGAACGAACGCCGCATTCCGTGTCATTGTCATCCGGTTGTGAGATGACATCGACCCCGAGCAATCGATAACAAGCATGACATCCCGCATTCTCGTTCGGCCGATGACCGCGATTGCCGATTCGGTGACCTCGTGAGTGCCATCGCCCAGGACGGGGGCAAAGAACAGATTGACCGCGTTCTGACGAGCCTTGCTTAGTTTCCCACTGACACGCACGGCGTTGGCCAGACTCAAGTCCGTGCCCGAAAACGGAGTAAACTGACCGGTCAATTCATCCCAGATTCCGATGTCGATATCGGTGTCCCTCTGAAGCGTCAGGTCACGACCATCAACCTGATTGGCGGCGGCCAGATCGACAGCCGCGTCCACGATCTGGTCCTCGCCACCGTCTGGAGCAAGTTGCAGCTCCTGAGCTGCGGCCAATGCCGCACTGTCGACGGCAGACTGCAGTTCCTGATTGACCAGCACGACATAGCCGAAGTCGACCGAAAAAGTTGCGAAAGCCAGGATCACAATCATGAACACAGCAGACAGAATCAGTATCGCCCCGCGCCGAGAGACTGAATCGTCGCGATTAAATTCTCGAATTGATCTCATCATGTGTCTCCAGAAAGTTTGATCGCTCCGAATTCCGGTCTCAAAGTCCATCAATTAAGCCTTAGGTCACACTGTTTGCGGCTGTCGTTTAATTTGGTTCGAATTTCGACGATGGCAGGGCGTCTCCCATGTCAGGAACCAGTTTGTCACGACTGGCGGGAGAGTTGAGCTGATACTTGCGGCAGCAAAGTCAGCAAAATCCCAGCCATCAATGTTGCGGCATCGACATCCGAACCGGCCCGACGAATCCTTCTGTGGCCGCATCGAGCACCCCGTCTTATGATGGTCCGAGCCCCGCAGACTCTGCGAAAGCCTGACGAGCTTCCCGGCGATCGTCCGGAACCATCAACAGTCCTATGGCCAGTCTCCGATGACCACTGACGGATCATCTCCTGAACAGAACCGGAAGAAGTCAGCAGCGAGCGACAGCTCGTCGCCTGCGCCGGACTTGTCGAACGCCGACGCCCCGAACCTTTCGGTTGACGATAAGCTTGCCCAAACCGACGAACTCTCAGCCGCCGCGTTGCAGGAAATGCACGAACGAGCGACTCTTGAGCAAGCAGAGCGGGCCGAAGTTCAGCAGGAACCGCCATCAGCGCCAGATCAGACGATCACTCAATCGCAAATGGCCGCCGTTTCGGGAACACAAACGCAGCTCGACTCAAACAGCGGAATGGCCGGCGCACGAACACTCGCGGAAACGCTCGTTCCTGCCGGATCAGACAGCCGGGCACTCGACCTCAGCGACTGCACGCTGGGAGAGTTCCGAATCCTGCGACGACTGGGGGCCGGCGGCATGGCTCAGGTCTACCTTGCGGAGCAAACGTCGCTCAAACGAAACGTTGCCATTAAGGTCATGCGTTCTGACCTCGACAGCGATGAAACTCACCGCAAACGTTTCGAGCATGAAGCTCGCGCGGCAGCGGGGCTCAATCACCCCAACATTGTGCAGGTCTTTGCGGTCGGTGAAGAGGAAAATATTCAGTACATCGCGCAGGAGTACGTTCAGGGAGCCAATCTGCGTCAGTACCTGCAGAAGAAAAAGCCGCCGACCGCACACATCGCCATACACCTGATGAAGCAGGTCAGCTCAGCTTTGCACGCGGCTCACCAGGCAGGGATCGTCCATCGCGACATCAAACCGGAAAATATCATGGTGACCCGCCGGATGGTCGCCAAAGTGACGGATTTCGGCCTGGCTCAACTGACGCTTGGCGGCGAACGCGTCAACCTGACTCAAATGGGCGTCACGATGGGTACGCCACTTTACATGAGTCCTGAACAGGTCAACGGAACCGCCGTCGACGCCCGCAGCGATCTGTACTCGATGGGGGTCACGTTTTACCACCTGCTCTCGGGAAGTCCGCCGTTCCGAGCGGCCACCGCTTTCGCGCTCGCTTACAAACATCTCAACGAAGACGCACCGCCTCTGCAGGATCTGCGACCAGACATCCCGCCATCGCTGATCAATGTCGTCCATCGATTGATGTCGAAGGATCCTGCCGAACGATTTCCTGACGCTCGCGCGGTGCTGACTGAACTGAAGCGAATCGAGAAGTCCGGCGAGACCGGCGACAGCTTCGTGCCTGTCGACGAACCCGAGCCGACTGAAAGCTGGCAGGAGCTCAAACCGACAAGCCGGCAACTGAAGAAGTACGGCCTGTGGTGCCTGGTGGTGTTTTTGATTTCTGCGGGAGCCGGACGTGACCTGCGAAGGCAAAACCCGCTCGATGCGCCCATCAATGCGGCAACGTCGGTCGAGGTTCAGCAGACGGCTCAAGAGCAGATCCGCGTCGCAATGTCTTTGAAAAAGGGGCCGTCACGACCTGAACGTCAGGAAGAAGCCTGGCAGATTGTCATTGACGAGTTTTCCGACAACCGCGGAGCCGTCCTGGAAGCGCACCGCGAACTCGGTCTGCTTCAGTTGAAAGCTCGTCGCTACAAAGAGGCACTCGCTCACTTCAACGAACTGGCTCGCGAAAACGACAACCGCTGGAAAGCCGACGGAGTCGCCGGCCAGGCCGTACTCGCCATGCTCGCCGGACGGCACGAAGATTCTCACGAACTGATTTCGATCCAGCTGGCTGATCACCGAGAACTCGTCAGCTCCGAGTTGAAAAAGCTCGTGGTCGAAGCCGAGGAACGCAACCGCCGGTTCGGCTCAGCCGAAGAATTCGATTTCGAGTCTCTGTTTGATTCGCCCATCGAAAACTGACACGATTCCCACTTGACCGTCCGAAGGCGTAACGCAGAAAGCGGAGAGGACTCGCAGAGACGCGGAGAGTTCTCGTTATTCCACTGCGTCTGTCATCTCAGCGAACTCTGCGTTCTCCTTTTCCGAGCAATACGAACGAAGAAAGCCGGCAGTGTTAAAAGAGCACGAAATTCAAATCCGCGTCCGCTACGTCGAAGCCGACCCCATGGGCTACCTGCATCACTCCAACTATTTCACATATTTCGAAATGGGCCGCACAGAACTCTTCCGAGCATCCGGCGGTAGCTATCGCGAAATTGAAGAGTCCGGTCTCTTCTTTGTCGTGACAAAACTTGAATGCAAGTTTCTCGCCCCCGCCCGCTACGACGACCAGTTGACACTCCGCACGAAAATCTCCCGCGCGACGATGGCCAAACTGGAACACGAGTACGAACTCCGCCGAGGCGACACGATCCTGACCACGGCGAAGTCCGTCCTCGCCTGCGTCGACACGACCGGTCGAGTCCAACGTATGCCTGATTCCGTCGTTGATCAGGATTAGACTTTCATCGTCCTCTGTAAGAGTACCAGTAGCATGAGCACTTCCCACCAGAATTCAGCAGGCCGACAGGCGGTGCCCACTCGATGAGAATCAATCCACTTTAAACGGACCGTCAAACTGCAAAGCCATCTTCACGAAGCAGGTCGATCGCGTTCGAGAAGGCTTCGGTTGTCTGGCTGATGTCGGTGTCTGAGTGAGCGAGGGATGTCGAACCTCCCCAGCCGAACCAGTCGACTCCCCCCAGGAGCAGAGCGCAGCGAAAAGCGTGGCTGAGGCGGCCGTCGAATTTTCGGTCGAGCTTTCGCCAATCGCCGTTGAAGGGAATCTCATTGTCGGTGGTGGGGTGCGTGCCTTCGAATTCGGCGTGAATCTTGATGGCCGAGAAATCTCCGTACGCGACCAGGCGTGAACTCTTTGCGGCGAAGACCTGATTGAGTGCATGGCGGAGTTTAGAAGCGGCGGCATTGGCTTTGTTGCTGGGTTCTGCGGTGGCGACGATGTCAAGAGCTGCAGCTCCGGCCGCTGCTGACAACGGATTCGCGTTGTACGTGCCGGGGTGTTTCATTTTCTGGCCGTACGGATTGTCAAAAGCCAGAGCCTCCATCAGGTCTGCTCGTCCGGCCAGGCAGCCGCCGGGGAGACCGCCAGCCAGCACCTTGGCCAGCGTTGTCATGTCGGGAATGATGTCGCAGTGTCCCTGGAAACTGTTCGGGTGAACTCGGAAGCCGGTGATGACCTCATCAAGGACGAAGATCACGTTCTTACGTTGCGTCAGATCTCGCAGGCCTCGCATGAACTCGGCTCGGGCCGGAACGATGCCCCAGTGAGTCCCGTTACCTTCATGCAGAATGCAGGCGGGATCGTGTTCGTCGATCGCAGCTTCGACAGCGGCAAGATCGTTTGGCGGTACGAAAACGATGTCCGACATGACTCCGTCGGTGACTCCGGGAGTTGTGTACTCCGCGTCGTGCGGCGGATCCGATCCCAAAATCAGGCTGTCATGCCAGCCGTGGAAATGGCCGGCGAATTTGATGACCTTTGATTTTCCGGTCGCCAGACGCGCGACCCGCAGAGCCATCAACGTTGCTTCGGTGCCGCTGTTCGTAAAGCGGATTTTTTCGGCAGACGGGACGAGATTCTGGACACGCTCGCCCCATTCGAGTTCCAGCTCGTGACACGCGCCGGGGTGCGTTGAGATGGCGACCTGCTTCTGAACCGCTTCGACAATTGCCGGATGAGAATGGCCGAGCAGCATCGCTCCATGTCCCATCCAATAGTCGATCAACTCGTGCCCCTCGACTGTCGTCTTCCGGGAACCGACAGCTTTGTTTGCATAGATCGGAAACGGTTTCAGATAACGAGCATCGTGCGTCACACCGCTCGGGAACAACATCTTCGCACGAGCGTACAGTTCAGCAGACTTCGGGAAACGCTCGGCAAACAACTTCTCAATACGTGATTCGTCCATGACTGATAACTCTTCGACTCAATGAAAATCAGTGAAAAATGAACAGAGAAGACGCAGGACTTTTGCAGTTAAGTACGTTGAGCAGTATGTAGAAACTAAAGAGGCGGGTGCGGCCCTGCACACGGCTCGCCCGGCAGTTATTCAGCAGCAGCAATCTGGTTGCGTCGCCACGCATCGACATAATTCTGAATTCCATGCTGAACGTGGGAAGCGGCCTTTCGAACGGCAGCCTGAATCTCGGTGTTCAGAAACGGGTTCTGCTTCTCAAGACCAGCGTGACGATGAAACACGAACGCCGCCTGGGCAGACGTAGCTTCGTCGTAGGTTGCGAGTTTCTCCAGTATTGCTTCGATGTTCCCTCCCGACGAGCCAACTGCAAACTCGGCGTAGTCGCGAGCCGACGATCGCCGACCATCCCCGTCAATGTCCAGCCACACTGCCCCACTGCACCCGAGTGACGTTGGTTCGAAGTCGGGCGACGTCGACTGGTAAGGCAATGCCGTCTTCCAGTGAGGACTGTTGATACCAGGGCCGGTGGCGATCGCGACCAGGTGCACGTCGTGACTGGGTCGTGGGATGATCCATTCGGTTTTCCAGTCCAGCTTCTTAGCGGGAACTGACTCTTCATTGGCGGGCATCGTGGCTTCACGGATCACCGTGCCGTTCGCAAAGAGCTGCACTTTTGACGCCGTCGTCCAGTGAGGCCCCTGCACTCTGACGTTGACCTGAACGGTGTCGCCGCCGACTCGTGCCAGTTCTCCCGAGCCGTAGCGATCGTCGACTCGCAGGCTGGTGAGCAATCCGTAACTCACCATCACCCTGCCCTGCACAAAGCTGTTGACGGCATCCTCGACGTTGATGTGACCAGGTTCTCGATCGTCGCAGCGGATGTAAGTTCGCCCCTGCCCGACAAAGTGACGAGAGACGTCGTGCGAATCGCTGCAGCCAACCGGCGTGATGTTCAGGCCGCGATTAAGCATCACCATCCAGTCGCGAAACAACTGCATGATGTCGGTCTGGTTGGCCGACGAGTTGGCAGTTTCCATCGCGTTGGCTCGGAAACGCCAGCCATTGATGCTCTCTCCCACGGCGTCGTTGAAAAGTGCCGGTCCGAACGGACGAACGTTGGAGTGGATGTCTCGAGGGTGGTTAAGAATGACTGCCTTAACACCGTCGACCTGGTTGATCGAATCGGCGATCGCGTCCCAGTCAGTCAGTTTGTGATCCGGAAGTTTCGCGCCGGGCCTGACCGGAAAGATGTTGAAGTGCCCGACCTTTGTAGTGACCTCGTTGCCGATCACCGGTGTGAAGTAGCGATCGACTCCGGCTTCCTTTGCGAATGGTCGGTGGTCGATAAAGACGTTGTGGTCCGTCGCGATCGGCAGTTCGATCCCCTCGCCCGCCAGCGTCACCATCCGCTCCTGAACGGTCGAGTCTCCGTGTCCCGAATGAGTCAGCGTATGAACGTGCGTGTCGCAGGCCACCCAGCCTTCGGTGTCAACTTCCCGATCGATCGAGAACGACAAGTTCTGAGTGCTACCTGCGGGGGCGCTAACCTGCTTTTCCGCGAGCGAATACTCGAAGCCACGCCCAACGAGAATACGATAGTCTCCAGCCGGAACGAGAATCCTGACCGGACGGTTCGATGCGTAAACGGTGCCAGGGCGAAACGCGACCTGCCTCTCTGACTCCGCGAGACATTCCTGAAGACTTCCGTCTGAATTCAAAATCGTAATGCGGCAGGGAACGGGTAGCACCGCGGTGCCTGCCCTTAGAACTTCAAGCCATCGCTGTTCCAAAGTCATTCGTTTCAGACGTTCTGTCTGGGACTTCTTAAACGATTCAGTCTTTCGGACATAATCGAGGTCGGCTTTCGGCAGATCAAGTACGGGCAGAATGACTGGTTCGGTAACCGTTACTTCCAGAGTAGCTTCAAGAAGCAGGCCGCGTTTGGTGCGGTCCAGCAGCGTGATCTCTCCGACGCGGATGTCATCCGGCTTACGGCCTTTCGGGCATTCAATCGTGAGCGTGTTCTCGCCGTCTTTCACCAGATCGAAGCCGACTTCGTAGTAGACGCGCATGTCGATTTCGTTGATGTGCAGCTTGCCGAGCGGCTCGCCGTTCAGGCTGATCGTCCAGGATTCTTTGACATCCTGCTGCCTCAGTGAAAGGCAGCGTTCGCGGACACCAGCTTCTGCTTCGAATTTCAATTCGAGTTTTGAGGCTTCTGCTTTTTCGGGAAACGTCGACCACTCGCGCGGTTCCATCTGCCGGAGATGATGCAGGCGGCTCGTGATCACGATATCGTCAGCGAGGGTTGAGCTGGTCAGCGCAGCCAGGTTCAGCACAACGCTGAGCATGGCGGAAATGACACACAAACTTCGCGACATCTCAATCCCCCTTCGTAAATGGTGTTGACAGTCGAAACTGTGATCCTGTCGCCTCGAAGTAGCAACCAAAGCAGCAGACGCACTCCGTGTGCCGCATCCAGGAACTGCTGGATGCGGACGGCGGCACGACGGCGGACGATGGACGGCACGGCGCAGCATGCTACTTTTCGAAATGGCATGCAGGTCGGGCGAGTATCTCAATGTGACAATCTGGTCGGCGTGGTTGACACTCGTCAGGCGGTGGAGTGGCGAACGAACCGCCAATGCCCGAAACTCCGCCCGCCTCGTCGAAATTCAGTCGAAGCACAAGTAGACATCCTTAAGAGACGGCAACTGGAGCACCAGATGAGCGGACGAAAAACGATACTTGCAACTCTTGCCGGGCTGACGACGTTGCTCACCCACGAGATGGCTTCGACAGCCGAAGTAGACCTTGTTCGAGATTTGCAGACTCGGGCGATCGAGTCGGGCAAAGCTGACTGGGGGCACTGGGGATCGCACACCGGCAAATACTCGAGCTGGATCAACCACTCGAATCGCCTGATCCCGATTTACTCGTTCGGAATGGGAATGGAATCCGTGTCGGGTGAGAACAGTTCGTACCGTTCGGTCGAAAAGCTGAAGCAGCTGTTTGGAAAAGTACCAACCGGCACAATCAATCCGGAAGCGGACTACTTCGATCAGACCGACGTTTACTCGTTGCAGAAAGCCGCCGCCGCGAGCGGTAAGAAACGGATCATCCTGTTCGTGTTCGACGGCATGGACTGGCAAACAACCTGGGCCGCCGCGACTTACAATGCCGGTGCCGTAAAGTATCGATCCGGTCGAGGAACCGGACTGAACTTTCAGGACTACGACAGTACGGAAACTGACTTCGGATTCTTCGTCACAACCCCGCACAATGATGGCACGAAGATCGATGTTAATTCTCAAACCGTAACGAATCCGGGCGGCAATAAACCCGGTGGCTACTCGCCACGAATCGGCGGCGAGTTTCCCTGGTCAGAACCGCTGGACCCGCTCTACCCCATCGGCATGGGACGGGAGTTTCCGCATGCGTATACGGACTCCGCGTCGAGCGCGACGTCGTTGTGCTCTGGCATCAAGACTTACAACGCGTCCATCAATATCGACCATCTGGGCAGACAGGTCGAACCGTTACCTCGTCAACTTCAGCGAGAAGGCTTTGCCATTGGGGTTGTCACCAGCGTTCCCATCAGCCACGCCACCCCCGCATGTGCCTATGCCAACAATGTGCACCGCAGCGACTACCAGGACATCACCCGCGACATCCTCGGTCTGAAGTCAATTTCACATCCAGACCAACCTCTGCCCGGCGTCGATGTTCTGCTGGGAGCCGGTTGGGGAGAAGACCGCCTCAAAGATTCAGCTCAGGGAGCGAATTTCAATCCCGCCGGCAAAGAGGAAAACCGGTACATCGCCGATGCCGACCTGAGCGCCGTTCGAGCAACGAAAGATCGTCCGTGGACAACGGTCCTTCGAGAATCGGGGATGAGCGGTTCCGCGACTCTTAAAGCATCCGCTCACCAGGCGGCAACTCAGGGAACCCGACTGTTCGGCTACTTCGGAGTGAAGAAAGGGCATCTGCCATTCCAGACTGCCGACGGAAGATTCAACACGACAGTCAGTACAGGAGCGTCACTTGCAAATGTGACAGTACCAGTCGCCGCCGAACAGTACTCAACTGCCGACATCGCCGAGAACCCCACACTTTCAGACATGGCCAGCGCAGCATTGACAGTTCTGTCGGCAAGGTCCGATCGGTTCTGGCTGCTGGTTGAAGCTGGCGACGTCGACTGGGCGAACCATTCAAATAATCTCGACAATTCCATCGGAGCTGTTCTCAGCGGCGATGCTGCATTCAAAACCGTGACCGACTGGGTCGAGGCCAACGGAGGCTGGTCCGACACCGTCGTTCTGGTCACGGCCGACCACGGCCACTATCTGGTACTCGACAAGCCGGAAGCACTGGTTCCTGCGGAACAGTAATCCGGCAAATCGGCAACATGCTCTGACACGAGTATCTGGAGAAGCGGACGAACCTGAGCCCGCAACGATGCTGATCGATCGCCAAATCGAATCGAACCTGACGAATTCTTTCACGACGAACTCACGGCTCGAGGAAATCACTGAATGCGACTTCGGATGCTGGATGCCCAGGAAGAAATACTCACGAACGACGAACGACCGAGATGATGCCATACCGCCTGATCTTGACTGGATCATTGAAGCCTGGTCGACACTTTCGGACTCGCTCAGAACAGAGATCCTCAAGCTGGTTCGTGATGGTGTCAGCATCAGCACAACCTCGTGAAACGCCGAAAATCTTGAGGTTGTGCTGACGGTGGCGTTTGAATTCTGCTCGACGGCGTTACTGCCGTATGACAAGCCAACTATTGAACTTTTCGGTGACACCATGCAATCAGGCCACAGACTATGGTGACTCCAACCAGGTTCGAGACCAGATCCCAGCCGGTGTTGATGTAGCCTCCAATGTTTGTTTCGGGCAGTGTCAACGTCAGAAAAAACTCAATGACTTCGTTCAGGCCACCGAAGCCCATTGAAGCGGCTCCACACAGCGTCAGCATCCCCAGTGTCGGAACTGGCACGAATGCTTCAACCTGATTCCTCTGAGCCGTCATGATGGCACACAGGCCTTCCCAGCAGACAAGTGTGGTGACGCCGAATCCAAAAGCGTGAACAACATGGTCGTACTTCAGCAGGTCAGGAATCAGCCAGAGGCTGTAGAGCACTCGATGCTCGCCATTGATCGGCCATGACTCTGGGACGGAGATAAGACCGCCTGCCATGTGGATCAGTCCCCAGCCGCTGAGTCCCCAGAGCACCGTCGGGCTGAACCCGACACGGCGATCAGCAAACCAGATGACACTGCCAAGAACCAGCATGATCACGATGTAAAGAATGAACTCGGAGTTGCCAGACGCGACTGAACCAACGATTGCCGCCAGCAGGTAGGCGAAGTTGAATCCCAGTATCGGAACGAGCTGTCTCAATCTGTCGGGTCTCTGGGTGGAGTCAGTCATGGCTAAGCGGTTCCCGTGGAATTAACTGATGCAGTAGTCGTTTCAGACGCTGCCGCCGTCGAAGTACAGCACGAAGTATCCGCAGAGGGACGACCACAGCAGAGTGACGATGCTCAAGACAGTAGCGAGAGATAACAAGCGGGAAGGACTGGAACGCCGCCTCAGAATCACCGCAGACGTTAAAGCAATCAGAGCCAGTGGTCCGGCCAGGAGACATTCCACTGGCCAGACTGGATCAAACGGCGTTGGCAGCACGTTCCAGGCGACGAGCCACAGGCCAAACAATCGCCCGCCAAACCCTGCAAGGAACGCCATGAAGGCGAGAATTACCGTCAGACTGTTGGCGAGCCAGCCTGTTTGTCGCTGCATTGGGCCTGGTTCGACGGTCTGCATTGCGGGATGAACCTCATTCAAAGCACGAAGACTCGAGTTACGCAGAACCGACAAGCACGGGAGTTCTGACGGCGTGTTGAGCAACTGCAGGATCGATTGGAGCCTGACTGGTGTCGACTTCTCAAAGGCCGGGCGTGAACCGTCGCGGAACCCAACGCACCAAATCGAAAAACATCGCTTGCCGTATGGCAACAGGGGGGAATTTTGTCCCACACCCCCAATTTCTGAAGGTGCTTTACGAAGCTCGTGTACTCCCGAAGTGATTTCAGGTGTTGCGTTTCGCTTGGTTTCCTGCTGCTTACAGTAGACGCCGGTTATAAAACGTAGCGCCGGGCAGTCGAGAGTGGTCCCGGTCAGTCGGCCGATGCTGAGCACTTCGGTTCAGTTTTCAAAGGGCAGGTTCGTCGTAACGATGACACTGTTGCGTTCGTACGCGGTGTTGGTCACATCGAACAGCAGTTCGGAGCCGACTTTGCTGGCCGGCACGTAGCCTGTTCGTCGGGGATCAGCAGGTCAAGTTTCGCGAGTTGAGCATTCAGTCTCAGCAGGCCACGTTCTTCGCGAGGTTTGAGCAACTGAGTGATCAGTTCCGTGACTGGATAGAAGCGAATGCGACGCCGCGGCTGAGCAGCTACAGGAGTTCAACCAGTTGCGAGGGCATCTGAAAGGACTGAGGCGCGAGGGTGGAGACCGCGAACAGGCTGAACGAACTCGCCCCTCGCGTTGCGGAGCAGATCAGCCACCTGAAACGCTCTTCCGGTGTCCACCAGTCATGGGCCAACGCAGGTTAGCGGGAGTGGCTGGTGATTGACTCGCGGAGCGTTTGACCGAGCCGCGTTGTGTGCGGCTGATCGTTGCTCACCAGCGTAATTGAATCTGAATCAATGCTGGTGACGCGAGCTGAGTAGTCAGCCACTTTAAGCTGCTCTCCGATAGTCACGATGAACTCTCTGTCGGTTCGACTGTCAAAAAACCAGGCTTCCCGCTGGCCACTTTGCCAGATCGAAGCCACCAGCCGGATTGTCTTGAGAGAATCAATTTGAGGTGCGGCAACCGGCTCTGATGGCTGCTGTATTGCAATGACAGGCCCCCTGGATGGAGTGACTGTTGTTCTTCGAAACGGGTCACGACGGGCAAAGTAGTTTTCAAGTTTCGGTCGTGATGGGTGTGCCCGGAGGGAGCGGTCCGGCGCCGGCAGTGTTTCTCGATAAGGCGCATCGCTCAAGGCCAGTGCTTCCAGCGTTACGGTGATCTTCCGACTCGTCGAGGCCGAGTTGCCCCCGTTGTTGATCGTCAGGAAAGTGATCCGATGCAGAACTGGTGTGCTGTAGAAATCGTCGAGAAACTTTCCGATCTGCCGCAGATTTGCCGTTGCCTGAACGGTAAACGGAATGCGATGCCCGACACCTTCTTCGGCAACTGCTCGGTTCGGCGTGACAACGGCGTCCAAACCGGCGTCATCAACGCGTTCGAGAAGCCAGTCCTGGTAGAGCAAGGTCGCAATCTTTGGTTCACCCGGAAGACTCTGGTCACGAACGGCATTCAAGTTTCTTTGAGCGTGCTCAACCAGCTGAAAATCCAGTTCGAGCTGCCGGTGCTTCGCAGCCGCTGCCTGAACCTTAACGCGGGTATTCGTCACTGGCTGGAACAACAGACTGTCCACGGCGTCGTAACCCCAGCTGCAGGCGACAAACGCGCCGAGCGACAAAGCCAACATTTTCTCCCGTCGATTTCTGAACATGATTTTTCCTCGGCTACTTTCAGCGACGCAAACGGTGTACTTCAAAAACTTCGTCAACACTTCGAATCCCGATGAGATCGCTACCTTGACGACTCTGGCGAGGTTTCTTTCAGAGCGTTGCGAATGGCGGCTTCAACTCGAAACGACGAACGAAACGCTGAATCACGAGTCGCCGGCTCAATCCCGTGAGGCTGCAATTCGTATTTGCCTTTGACACTCATCAGCTTTCGATTGAACGCCATGGCAACTTCGGGCTCTTTCGCAAGGCCATCTGCACGAATCACCGGCACATCAGCCCCGGCAGCCTGCTCAAGCTGGATACGTGTCAGATATCCCTTACCAGGTTCCGGAAGTTGTTCAGCGAACGCGTGCATCTCATCGGCCCAATTGACTGATGACGACTGCCAGGCACTGACAAACTGCCACGCATCAAGCGTCTTCTGGCCTCGATCATTGAGTTCCTGTTGTTCCTTGCTGCTGGCCTGCAACGTCACCAACTGATTCTCCAATTGCGATTTTTCGTCATGCACCCAGTAGCCGAGCAGTCCAGCCAGTACAGCAACTCCTGCGGCATAACGTGTCAATTGCCGACGTCGGGCTAATTTGAGATCGGTGGGGCGCCTCGGACTATGAAAATTGAGTGTGTGGCCGTCACGGCTCAGAGAAGTCAGCAGTGCCAGTGTTCGCACGGCTTCGTTGCAGGGAGTGTTGATCAACCGGACGGTGCAATTGCAGGACTCTCGTGCCGCTTGTTCCAGAGTGCTTCCGTGTGGACCGGACAGGTTGATCAGACTCAGCATTTCGCTTGATAGTTTCTCCGGCAGAGCGGCGATCATCCGTGCTGAGATATTCGGAATGGACTGAGCAATTTCATCCGGGTTGTCTTCTGACATTCGCATTGAATGAGAGGCGACGGGAACACCAGCGATGCTCAGTACAAACTCGACTTTGGAGTAGTTCGCAAGCACGTTGAGCGTCAGACCGTCGACACGAACCGTGGTCAGCGAGTCAACCGCCAGTTCACCGACTCCGCTGGCACAGATCGACAATCCCGCCGCCGCCAGTGTTTCATCGATCTGCTCAAGTACCGTCTTCAACACTGAGGCCAGCAAGACGTATCGATTGACCGCTGTTGCAGAAACCGGCAACGGCAGAAAATCGAAAACGTGCCCATCTGATGCGAGTTCCGGTCGGCTTTCGACCTGCAACGAAACGACCTCTGTAAGTTCGCTGTCGTCAACTTGTGGGAGTTCGAGCAGTCGCAGACTTACGCTGCGTCTGGGCACGGAAACGACTGCGTTGGAAGCAGCAATGCCAGACTGGGCAATTCGTTGCCGCAGCCATTCTCCAGCCAGTTGCGGAGACTTTGCTGGATTCACATCTTCCGGCCACTTGTCGTGAAATTGTCGCCCCACCTCGACTTCGCCATTGCGAACGATCAGCTCCTGCACCGAGACCGACGGGTCCGTCCAGTCAATGGCCACATAGCTGCCGTTCACCAGCTTTGACTGGTTGACACGTAAGTCCAGTCTGTTCAGAAACTGACGGCTGGATCTGCTGATCAGCTCTTGAAGATTTCCCATGGAAATTCTTTCTTATACAAGGCAGTTGTCGAGCGGCGCTCGACGTTCCTGTCAGTCGTACCTCTAACGTGTTGTGAAATCCGGTGAGTCATCGCGGCCAACACGCAAAGGCATCGGTGGAAGATCCTGTAACGAGATGATGCGAGGTTCTTCGCCGGTCGCATCGACCAGGAATCGAATTCCGCATCGTCCGCGGACACCGTCGATATGACCGACCGCAAAACCTCGAAAGACATCGCCACGGGGCGTCACGTACGGAGCAATCATTCTGAGTCGTTGCAGATCAAGAAGCCCCTGCTCCATTAACCAAGCGGAGGTTTCCGCGCCGACTGACGTTGTTGCATTAGTGGAAAAACTCGTGGCAGATGGGCGTGGACGAGCACTGACGATGGCTCTGGCCAACGACTCGGTCATGTGAGGAACGGTCATCAAAACTTCATAGGGAGCTTCAAAGAAATTGATCCGTCCCTGCCATCGCGTCCGGCTGGTGGTTGTAAGAACTGGTGACAGTTCGCGAAGAGCTGCCGCGACACTGCCAGCGTCCTCACCCCACGGTGACGGCAACAATGTATCAACACCGTCAATGTCGACTCTGACCGAGCCGCCGACTAAATCAACGAGTGATTCAATTCGAAACACAGGTTTTGAACTGAGCAGAATTCCGCCGCGACGCTGAGTGCTGACTGAATCAGAGTTCGCCATGGCTGACAGACCAACGTTATCGTCATCTCCGGAACCAAGCTGCTCGGCAACTCGGCGCCGCGCGGACGACAATCGCTCCTGACGCCTGGCCTCTTCGTCGAGTTGTTGATTCGTTGAGGAATCCTCGGCCCTCCCGTTCATACGCAGCGCGACGACGAATCCCGCAGTCTCTCGATCAAACTTCGTCTCAAGGTCGTCGTACAGCTTCGCAAGTTCCGACGTATTGACGTTGAGTTTCCTTGAGCCGTCAGGGGCGTACGTACTCTCTGCCGAGTGAATTGTCAGAAAGTCGCTCCACCCTGCCTGCAGTCTTCCGTCTGCGTTATCCGACGGACTGCGAACGTCGCCGTCGTCCTCGTTAGGATCGAGAAGCCCGTTCTGATTCAAGTCCTCACCAAACAGGAGTTCGGCCGTCACACCTCGAACAAGAAGCAGTTCGCGCAATGACTCAAAGCGTCCCTGGCGTGGCCGGTACGGTGGGTACTGCGACGCATACCAGGATGACTCTGCTCCGTAGTCCGACGGTTCATCGTCACTGTCCATCCAGTCAAGTATCGCGTCAGCAATGTACTCCGTCATCTGCGGCAGACGGGCCAGACGCTGGCGTTCCGCCGCACGATCTTCCGGCTTCAGGGAAAGCCCGTTGATGTTCAGTCGTGAAGACTCGTCAGATAATCCAAATACAGGTTTCTTATCCCGATCGGGCAGTTCGGACAGCACTGAATACATTGCGGCTGAGTCGTCAACGGTCGTGACTTGAACGTGACGGAATCGGTCGGGGTTGCTGGCCACATTCGGACGCTCGCTGTCAGAACGGATTTTCAACAGGTCAGAAGAGGCAACGATTCCGGATTCAGCAAGTTGTCTGAGTTGAAGATGTGTGAGCGACGAGCGAGTCGCTTCGTACTGAACCAGCATCAGTTCGGAAAAGGAGTACAACGAAAAGCTCAACAGCATCACAACGATCAGCACCAGCAGCAGGACGGATCCCTGCCGGGTGTTCTGGTCGTTGTGATGCTGTTGAGATAACTTCATGAGCTGCTGTCCCCACGCTGTGCCGAAGTCCAGGCCGCAGGATGAGGAGCAACCTGCGGCAGTCGTATGACGAATCGGTGTTCGACCATGTCGTGTTTCCGTACGAAGTTGAATTCGACGGCTGATGGCAATCTTTGAGTTGCATGGCTGTCCCATGACGCTTTCCACTCAATCCCGTCCGAATATCGAAACGATACCTCGTGCGCATCGGGGATGATCGAGGTCCAGTTTCCGTCATCCGGGCCGATCGTTCCCGATCGACTTTCCATCACTGATCGCGACGAACGGGCATCAAAGTCCTGTCGCACTCGCACTAACCCCGCATGTTCCAGATCACCGCCCAGAGTCCGGCGCTGGATCTGGTCATTTCGAATTGAGAATGGAACACGTATTGCCTGCCCGGAATTCCACCACCAGACGACGTGTGACAATGGCGAGCGATCCCCACCCTTTTCGTTCGACGAAACAAATCGATAGTTCGGTGAGTCCGTAAGGACGACAAAGAATTCGGGTTCTCCGTAAAAGTGAACGGGATCAACTTGATCGATTGAGTCAAACTCCAGCACTCGTTCTTCGATGCTGCTCAAACCTTCAATCTGTGGGGCCTCTTTTCGAACGAGTGCTTTGAAGGCGGCAGCAATGTGATCTGGCAATCCGGCGACGTCCGCAAGTTTCTCTTCATCATCCATTGGCTCTGGCGGAACAGACCCGGACCGTAGATCGAGTGTGATGTCCTGCAATACGCCGCGGATCACTTGTGATTGCTCGACCTGCGCCTCGCCCGCTGAGCGATACTTCCAACTCAGATGCACCGCTCCGAAGGCTGCTGACAGGACCATGCCGCACAGCATCAACGCCAGCAGCAGTTCCATCAGAGTGAAGCCGAGACGATGCCGGCCGGCCTGGATCGCGAACGGCATCCTTCGACAAGTCGCAGTGCCGGGACGAACAGTCATGATGCGTCTCCTGGTCCCGGGAATTTGTCGTGAGCGACAAGGCGGCTGCGGGTCACCAATCGACTCAGGCTAAACGAAGCTTCTGAATTCCGTGGTCCAGACCGCTGGACGGTGACCGTCAGTAAGGTCAGTGAATCGGTGGGGCCATCGGACATGGAAACGTTCCACGACCATGCGGGGTCGTCGGCGAAGTGAGTCGATTGTCCGGACGAGAGGTGCTGATTCGTCGCCAGAATTTCGTCCAGCTTCGTCTGGCATCTGACCGCCGCCACAGTCTCATTTTCGGTCCGCAGTGCGGCGGTGACACCGTTGGTAGTGAGCTGACTTAACGCGGCGAGAGCCCCGGCAAGAATGACTGTCGAAAGCAGAACTTCCAGCAACGTAAAACCGTCTCGCCAACCTGTTCGCGCACCAGTCAGCGCGCCGGAAGGACCGAATGGTCCTCGCGGATGGCGGAGCCTGCATGTTGTGCGAACACTGTTCATAAGTGGGCTGCATTCATCGAGACCCGAGAGCGCACGACGATCCTCTCGTCCTGCGCGGATTTCACTGACTGAAACTTAGGTCACAGATTCGTCGTCGGACGGATCGTTCCAGTCAGCCGGTCTAGAATGAGTTCGCGTCGCATTCCCTCAGAATCCTGCAGGACCAGCGTCACGTTTGTAACAGTCCCGTCTGCGTAGAAATGCAGCGGTTGTAGCGTTTCTGCAGAATTGTTCTTTGAGGTCGATCCGAACCTGACGCCATCAGGCAGCTGAAATGTTTCACCAGACCGTGCACCACCGTCGTACGTTCTGTGCCGCCGAAACGTGTTACCATCTGCCTTCAGTTCGACAGTCCATGTGATGGCTTCGTCGATCGCCAGAAGTCTTGTTCTGGTCAGTTCCGACTGAATCATTGAGACAGCCTGATTCAACGGCATGGCCCGTTGGTAGCGACCCATTGCCGGCATCACCAATGAAGTGACCGTCACGAGCAGTCCGAGGACGAGCAGCAGTTCGATCAGCGTGAAGCCAGCGTTACGCGCAGCCGGATTCGCTGCCTGTTCGCAGGCGACCCCGCTTCGCTGATCCCTGCCCCTGCGCATTCCAGCAACTCCTTGATTCCGCCTCGACAGCAGCATAGGTCAGGCAGCGTCCCAGTTTCCAATATCGTCGGGTGTTCCGTGAGTTCGATCAGCGCCGGCAGAGCTGATATCGAAGCTGTCGGGATTCCTGCGCCCAGGGAATTCGTACTGAAAGGGATTGCCCCAGGCATCAACCGGCTCTTTCTCAAGATACGGTCCGCGCCAGCGAGGATCGCGAGCACCGGGTGCCTTGAGCAGCGTATCCAATCCTTCTGCGGAGACAGGAAACTGACCCGAATGGTCAAGTGAGTAGAGCTTCAACGCCTGCGAGAGGCCGCCGATACTGACCCGCGTCGCATCCACATTGGCATGTTGCTGTCTTCCCAGAACTTTGGGGACCACCATCGTCATGATGACGCCGATAATCGCGAGCACCAGCAGCACTTCCATCAGTGTAAAGCCGCTTCGTCGTTTTGTTTTTCGGGAGGAAACCATTGGACTCGCCTTTCTCTGTCAGTCTGAAAGTGTTCTCGTTGTGTGTTTCTGGCTGCCCTGAGTCTGTCAGGCCATGCCATTGCTTTCGAAAATCGGCATCAACAGGGCGACGACCAGAAACCCGATCACCACCGCCATGACCATCATCAGCGCGGGTTCCATCAACTTGACCATGACATCAAGTTTCCGCTGCGTGCGACGTTCCATCTTGTCCGCAACGTCCAGCAGAATGCTTTCAAGACGATTTGCCTGTTCGCCAACGGTGATCATCTCCAGAACGTCCCGCGGAAACTGTCCGCTGGCCGCGAGTGGCGCTGCCAGTGACTTGCCTGATGAAACGTTCCGGGCAGCTTCACCGATGGTGGCACTGAGAGCCCGATTGCCGGTTGCCTCGCGAGCAATCTCAAGCGATTTCAGAATTGGAACACCGTTCTTGAGCAGCGTTCCAAGAACGCGGCAGAACCTGGCAATAGCCAGGCTTCGCACGATGGGACCAATCCCTTTGACATTCAGCCGCAGTTGGTCGATCCGTATCCGCATGTGGTCGCTGGTCAGCCAATGGCGAGCGGCAAAGGCGACAATGGCGACACCGAGCAGAATCCATGTTCCATGAGTCCTCAGCGAGTTGCTCACTCCCAGCAGCAGAATTGTCGGCAGCGGCAGTTCACCGCGGTCCCGCATTCGTTCAAAGAGGGGCTCGAACTTTGGAACGAAGAACGCCAGCATTCCCGTCACGACAACAAAGCCTGCCACCAGTAGAAATGCCGGATACGCCAGCGCTCCCAGAATGCGGCCCTTCATCTCTTCCTGCCGCTCGGTAAATCGGGCAACGCGTTTCAACGAGTCTTCCAGAAACCCGCCTTCTTCACCAGCATGAACCATGCTGACCGCGAGTTCTCGAAAGACTGCGGGATGAGACCGCATTGCTTCAGCAAGAGAGCGACCGTCGGCCACCTGCGATCGAATATCGCCGAGCGTTGTTTGCAGCAAAGGATGAGACGTCTGCTCTTTAAGAACGTCGAGCGCCTTAAGCAACGCGACGCCAGATTCCAGCAGGTCAGCCAGCAACTCATACATCGCCGCCAGCGCGGCTCCTTTGACCCGCTTGTTGCCAACTCGAAACTCTGCCTGCTCTTTGATTGTCACTGGAAGCAACGATTGCTGACTTAATGACTCCAGTGCTTCGCGACGCGAAGCAGCCGACAACGTTCCGGCGGTTTGTTCACCGGACGTCCTTCGTGCTGTGTACTGGAACTGAGGCATATCATGACTTTTCGTTGATTCCGGAACTTACGCACCTCGTGCGCAGAGATCGTTTCTCACCCGAAAGATAGCTCGTGGATTCGGGCCGCGACGGCGAATTCTGCGGTGGGAACAGTCGCTGAAATAGCGTCGGCTGCAATCACACCAGCCGTGCGTCAGTCATCATTGCCGGAACAGACTCGGAGCACTTCGTCGACGGAGGTCTGTCCCTGAGTGACCCGTTGCCAGCCGCATTGTCTCAGTGAGATCATCCCACTCTGCAAGGCGTGCGCCCGCAGTTCAGAAGCTGCGGCCTGCTGAGTGCACAGCTGCCGAATCGTGCGGTCGGCTTTCAACAGTTCGAAGATTGCTACCCGACCCGAATAGCCGGTGTGGTGGCAGTCCCGGCAGGCGCCCGCCCGGTAGAGCAGGGTTCCTCGTGCGTAATTCATATCTTCAGGAAGTTCGCCTGGGCGCGGCAGGTATGATTCCCGGCATGATGAACACAGCCGTCTGACGAGCCGTTGTGCGAGCACGCCTTCGACCGTGCTGGCGACGAGGTAAGGCTCAATACCCATATCGACCAGGCGAGTGAACGCGCTGGACGCATCGTTGGTGTGCAGTGTGCTGAGCACCAGATGCCCGGTCAGAGATGCCTGCACCGCGCTGGTCGCTGTCTCTGCGTCGCGAATTTCGCCGATCAGGACCACGTCCGGATCGTGCCGCAGAATGCTCCTCAATCCGGCGGCAAACGACAGTCCGATCTGATTCTGCACCTGAATCTGGCTGATACCCTTCAGATTGTATTCGACAGGATCTTCAACTGTGATGATCTTGGTCGCCGGGCTGCGAACTTCGACCAGCGAACTGTAGAGTGTTGTCGTTTTACCACTACCGGTTGGTCCAGTGACCAGCACCATGCCGTGTGAACGACGGATCAATTCGTTCCATTGATCCCGCATGGCGTCCGGAAACTCCACCGCATTCAGACTGATTGACGCGCCGGCCTTGTCGAGAAGTCGCATGACGACGCCTTCGCCATGCAGCATCGGAATGACTGACACTCGAACATCGACCTCACGGCCCTGAATCGCCAGCTTGATGCGCCCGTCCTGCGGCAATCGTTTCTCGGCGATATTGAGTTTCGCCATGATTTTCAAACGGCTGACAATCGCTGCCCGAAACCGGTTGATCTCCGGCGGCATCGGCTGCAATCGCAGAATGCCGTCGACGCGATACCGGACTTCCAGTGAGTCTTCTTCCGGCTCGATGTGAACGTCGCTTGCGCGTTGCTTCACCGCTTCCAGCAGAATCTCGTTGACAAGTTTGACAACTGAAGACGCTTGCGATTCGTCACTGATTTCGTTGTCGCTGGCTTCCAGAAGATCGGCCACCTCGGATGACATCGCCACCAGATCGCTGACGGTCCCACCGCCGACGCCGAGCGACTCTTTTAGCTTCTGGTCAATCTGCTCGATTCGTGACAGCACTGCTTCCAGAAAGAAGCCCGACTTTGAAGTTAACGCATCGAGTGCTTCCAGATTGAACGGGTCGGCAATCGCGACGCGGACGCGTTGACCATCACGATCAAGCGGTAATACGGATTCTCGAAAAAGTTCCTGAACAGGGAAGCTGCATACGAGTTCGTGATCAACCTGGAAATCTTCCAGATCAAGGAACTGCATACCGAACTGTCGAGCCAGATCAGCAGTCGGATTACTCGCGAGCGTTGTTACGGCATCATCATTCTGCATGGGGAATGGTCACCTTCCTGACATCGGGTGGTGCCGGCACGTCGACAAACTCTTCGGCGGCCACCAGAATCTCTTCAACTGTCAGTCTAGTTCGAAAAAACACTCCACGCCGACGATGGATTTTCCTGCCGTCTGAAACAGCGCAAAAAAGCGGGGCACGTCACCGTTGTGACATGCCCCGCGGAAAGTATCGCTGACATCCCTGTCGCTGTTCATCACAAAACGCAGACGTCAGTCCCGCAATGTATCAACGAACGTCTTGAGAGGCTCTCCACCATCACGTCCGACCGCCGGAAGGGTGAAGGCGTTATCAAGAGCCACTCCGTCATCAACTCCATAATGCCCATTCGGAATAACAAGTTCCGGATGATCAAACGGAGCACATCGGCGTCGCACGCGCTCGTCAGTCAGCGACTTCAGGAAGTTGACAACATCCTGAATTTTCTCGTCGTCGCCCTGAAGTTCAGAGATCCCGTTAACGTCGGGATCAAGGTCATCGATATTCTCTTTGAAAAAGTCAGCTCGACGCGTGTAGAACTGAACGACTTCTGTCAGAGACTTCATGCCACCGTTGTGCATATATGGTCCGGTCAGTTCGATGTTACGTAGAGTCGGCGTTTTGAAAGCCCCGTCCACGGCAACACGCCCGTCTTTAGGAACCTTGATGTCCTGACCAATGTTCTGGCCCTGTTGACGCCGCCGTGTGTACGACAGCGGACCAAGGTCTGGATGACTTGCTCCAACGCCGATGTCTTCCAGAGTCGGGCGGACCCCAATGTTGTAGAAGCCGTTGTCGTAGAATGCTTTGGGCCCCTGTTGCATTGCCATGAACTCGACAAAGTCTGCTTCGTTAGAGCGAGCACCACGGAGCGCACTGATCGTTGCACCCGTGAATTCCGGACCTTCGTGACAGACAATGCACTTGCCTTCGTTCAGGAAAATCTTAAGGCCACGCCGTGCTGATTCGCTCAATGACTCCTCGTTACCCTTGGAAAAGTGGTCAAACGGTGTGTCATCTGAAACCAGCGTCGCCTCATAGAGGTTGATGGCCAGTCCCCAGAACAACGTGAAGTTTGCTTCCATCTGAGTGAAGCCATCCGGTGTCAGTTCTTCAGATTTCCACCATTTCTCCTGGAAGGCCTGACGAATCAACCGTGGGTAGTTCACGCCGGATTTCAGTCCCGTACCGCCGTGATTGGCATAGTCACCAAGGACGCCATCCTCTTCATGAACTTCCTGGAGAGCCAGTGGCGGCAGTGAGAACATCTTGCGACCCAGTTCCGGGAAGGAACGTCCGAGCCAGCTCATTTCGACATCGCTCAGCGGTGGTCCCACTGCTTGAGAGGCCAGCGAAGCATTGTCGATCAGAATTCGAACACGCTCGATGCTTTCGGAACCTTCGAAATTGTCACCGAGGAACCATTGAACAAGCCATGTGTACTTCCGGAGCACGCTTTCGTATTCACGCAGCCACGGGTACATCTCAAAGACCGCATTAAGCTGGTCTTCAAAGCTGTTTGACGTCTTGTTGACCCAGACGCGGGCATCCTTGTCGAGATCACCGAATGGGTTCACTCCATTAAAGTACCGATTAGCACGACCATCCCAGAACTGTCGGTCATTGAAAACAGCATTGATTGTCGTGGGCGTGTTTCTTCCGGTCACCTGACGAGCGTTCGCTCCGTCCACGTTGAAGACCGGGTCAGATACCAGTGTGCCGTCATCCCGTGGACTTCCTTCGACGATGTTATTGAAGTCCTTTTTAACAACCCCCTGCGAACCGACGACTTCCATCGTATCCCGGACGACAGGATTGTCATCTCCCCCTTTGTGCGTTGGAAACTTCACTTTGTGAAATGGAAAGTCGTCGCTGTTGAGGTCTTTGTTGGCACCACGGAACTTCTGAAGAGCACGAGCTGCCAGCGCCAACTGTCCGTCACGTTGAGGCCCAAACGCACTTCCAGGGGCACCAGGACGCAACGTGTTTCTGGTACGAGCATCAGCTCCGGCATGCCAGTGACATGTTGCACAGGCCGTCTTTCCATCGCTGCCAACCTGCATGTCCCAGAACAGAGATTTGCCCAGTAGAATCGCTGCTTCCTTGTTGCGGACGTAATTGTTGAGATTCTTCGGCATCGGCACCGGAATCGTATCCAGCGCTGAAGGAGCAGATGGAATCTCTTCCGGCAGGGCCACTGAAACATCAGCGACAACCGCACCCCATTGGCTTTTCTTGTCACTCTTGGATTTCAACTCCAGTTTGACCTTCTTGCCGTTGCCGACGTAAGGAAACTCGACAGGCACCCACAACATGTTCTGTCGTGACCAGCCGGACGGGCGACGAATGGAGATCGTCTCTTTCAGATCCCCAAGCTTCACTTCCAGTTTCTTTGTGACCTCGCCCGCATCCCAGTTGCCTGAGAGAGCGAACGACAGCACATACTCGGCGTCTTTCTCTGTCGTAATTTCCTGAACGAGAGTTCCATTCTTTTCTCCGTCCAGATCCACTGAGTTACCTCCCGCGGGCGACGACTGGAAGTCGCCTCCGTTGAGATCAACACTTCCGTCCTTTACCAGCCAGGGGCCGATGGTGTCCTTCTTGTCGAACATCCTTGATCCATCAGGAGTCCCTTCTGACGTGAATTGCGGATCGAGAACCAGGTTCTCTGCAGCCGCATACGATGAGCATATTCCCAGGACACACATGCCCATCAGGAATGTTTTAAAGCCTCGTCTTCTCATGTGAACCTTCTCCGATTGAACGAATCATTCTTTGGATGTGAGATCGTTGGAACCGAGGTACGAATTGTGCTTCCCGTACACCTGATACCGTGCGGTATTCCAGTTAGTACATCGCGACTGCCCCGCCACAGAATCATCCTGCTGAGGCGAGCGTGGACAGCCGACGAAGAAAGCTACTTCGCAGCCAGTCGTTGACCGAACATTGCAGCCAGCGAGCTGAAGAAGACTGGCAGGTCGCCTGAGTTTGTCATCGCCACGTCAATAGTGTTTCCGTTGCGGCTGACGGACACGCCCTGTACCAGGTTCTGTCCTGTTTCGAACAGCATTTTCGTTTCGGGAGCAGCAAACGCCTGCATCTGTTGAAGAAATTCTGCCGCACCCTTTGCTGATGCCTGTACTGACTTTTCAATCGAATCAGCCTGTTCGGTTCCGGCAGCTGTGAGTGAAAGCGTCAACAGGTCTTTACCTTCAAAGTCTCCGATCAGAATGACCGATTCCGTGTTTGCAGCAAGAGTCTGAAACAGGCTGCCGTCACCCAGTGACGACGCCTGGTTTTTCAGAGCATCGCTGAGCATCGGCCGATCCTGAAAAGATGCGGCGACGAAAATCGGCGAGTCCGAGTCGGCGTTGCCAACCAGTGTCCGCAGTGGGCTCTCGATTTCTGAGCGATCCAGTACAAACGGCAGTCGGCCTTCTTCACAGACAACGAAGGTGAACTCGTCGTGTTCGTAAACGGCCATCTGTGGAGCGACATTGAGATTCAGAATCTCGGACGCATTCCCATCGGCATCCGTGGTGACTTCGATCGTTTCCTGGGACAGGCCTGACACTCGCAAATAGGAGCGGCCATTGACTTCAACGTCCTCAAGCTGGTCGGTGTCGAATCGTGATTCGGCAATTTCATAAACAGACGATGGCCGGTTCAACTTCAGAACCATCGTCGTGTCACCAGTCAGGCCACCGTCATCATCGACGAGCGGCGTCGCGTAAATGGCGACCCACTCAGTTTCCGCCGGAGGGATTGGCAGATTCACTTTTCCGGCAGGCAATGCGGAAAACAGTTTCTTCAGAGCGGGAGACTCGGCCAGTGCGGCCGGTTGAATCACACTCACGACAGCATCGGCCGACGTCATGAACGGGAAGTCCGTCCATTGCACGGGGGCTTCCTGCGTTGCTGCGCTGCTGTCTTTGGCGATCACTGCTACCGGCTGACCAGTCGGTGACACTGGAGCGGCATCGCTGCTGTGACTTTTCACCTGACCCACCGGCTGTGGTGTCGATTCTCCACACCCAGTAACGAGTGTGACACAAGCCAGAGTTGCTGCTGCTGACACAGCAATAACTCTTCTTCCAAAATTTCTTCTCACCACCTCCGAGATTTGAATCATCGCATTCTCCACAGGCACGCGTTCCAGTTAAATCATCAGAACGCCTGCAACGCTGCGAATTCGCAACGATGACGCATTCTGGCAAGTCTACTTGGATTACATACCTTGCGACTGGAGCGGCGACCGGTGTCGACCGGACGAAACGTGTGCGAATCGGTGCTCCAAAACGACCTGTGCCGAATATATCGGTGCTGTTCCGATTTGGCAGAACTGGAGTAGCGGACGACACCCGAATGCGTTCGGCGATGTTATTCAAAGTCCAGCAACTGGACGATCGCACCTGGCGGGTGATGCTCGAAAAGCACCAGAGGCTCTGGCGGTGAGAGAACAGTCGGTCGCTCAGCGGCGGCTCGGTGGCAGATAAATCTGAAATGGTTCTGTGGCTGGTGTCGCCTGCGGCCCGCCAATATCTGAATAGCCCGACTGAAGTGGCATCCTCGTATTCCGTGGCGGGGCGGTATTCTGTGGCGGGTCCGTATTCTTTGGCTTTCGCCGAGAATCTGTGCTTCCACGGAAAGTCGAAAACGGTTTCCAGGCATTTGCCTGACTGGCGGCGGGTGCTGGCGGTGCCCCCTGTACCGGCTGGTGGTTTGATGACGCCTGTTGCGAATGTCCCACAGTCATCACGGAATTTCCCGAAGTGCCGATCGATCCGTTTGAGCCAGAAAACGGTGCTTGACCTGTCGCCGGGAAGCAATCCGCGGAAGCCGTGCCATCGGCCTGGCAAGCGGGCTCGCGGCACGGCTGATAGGAACTGCCACCGTATAACTGCCAATCAAATTCCTTTGTCGATTCCGGCATATGAACGTGCTGGATCTCCCGATGTTTCAGTTCTTCGGAGTGCGCCTGACTTTCGACGACGTATGGCGTGAGAAAGATCAGCAGCTCCCGTCGCTCAGACTGTTCGAGGTCATACCGAAACGCCCTGCCAATAATTGGAATGTCGCCCAGAAACGGTACTTTGCGTTCAACAGTGATGTCTTCCTTGGTGATCATGCCTCCCAGCACAATCGTTTGACCGCTCTGCACGCTGACCGCAGTATTGGCTGTGGTGATATCTTTAACCGGAGCCTCGATCACATTGCCGTTGGTCGCGTCGGTGAAGATCGGCACTCCGGTTCCAGGAGCCAGCTGGAACGAACTTTTCTCCGCACTGACCTGGATCATGACCTGCGATTCCGGACTGATCCGCGGCGTAACCTTCAGAATGATACCGGCCTGATCCTGCCGAATCACCGGGTTCGCCGAGCCAACAGCCGTTACCGAAACTCCATCAACAACCGGAACCTGCTGACCAATCTGAATCAACGCTTCGTGATTGTCTAACGCGCGAATCTGAGGCCGACTGAGAATGTCGATTTCAAACTTTGCCGACAAAGCTCGCAGTAACACACTGACCGATTCGGATCCGGCGGATAGAACAAGTCCGCCGAAACCAAGATCGCCATTGACTCTGCCAGTACCAAAACTGCTGAGCGCCTGCCCCGCCACAGTGGAAGGACTGATGGCGACGTTATTGCCAAGTGGTTGATTGTTGAAATTGAATCCCGGCGCAGCCGTCTGTGAGATGATTCGGTCGTTCGACGTTTGTGTGCCGTTCGGACTGGTCACTGTTTCTGTGACGGTCACGATATTGTCAATGACGCTGCGGTTGAACAGGACGGAATCCTGAAAACCCAGTTCGACGCCGAACTCGTCTGTGTTGCCCAACTGAACTTCAACCAGCACGGCCTGGATCACTACTTCACGAGGGGCTCGGTCAAGCTGCTGAATCATGCTGTAGATTTCGGAAGCATCGCTGACCTGACCATGCACGAGCAGACTGTTGGTCGTTTTCTCAGCAACGACAACCTGTGATGACTGGCCACCGGCGTGATGAGCAGGTCGACCACCTGCTTCCGAGCCCTTTGACGCATAGAATTGGTTGATCGCATTCGCAACTTCTTCCGCCGCAGAATGGCGTAACTCATAAACGAATGACTGAGATTCTGCCGCCGCCACTCCCGCACCCGTTACCAGATCGAAGATGCGGCGGAGGTAGGCCCCCGTGTCGGTAATCATCACTCGATTTGAGTTGGACAACGACTGGGCACGTCCGACACGACTCAACAACTGCTCAATTTCAGCAACAGCGCTGGCTGGATCTGAGATTCGCATGGGAATTGCGATCGTCGCCAGTTCGTTTCGCCCAATCTCCGGAAGCTGCCGTATCTGCACGAAGGGAATCAGGCCGTCGGGTATCGATGAATCCGCTCCAAGTAATGTCAGCTTATCGGCCTGTCGAACCAGTATCGAACCTTGCGGCAGCAGATAGTCGTTGAGAATGTCGAGAGCTTGAGACGTCGAATAACGCTTCTCATCAAAGTACGTGAACGTGCCAGTCGCTGGCTGAGTGATCTGGAGTGACATCCCGTTCTGGTAAGCAAACTGTTTCAGAACGAGTTCCCACGGAGCGTTACTGAAGTTAAATGCGAACTCGCCGGAACGTAACGCTGGCCCCGACGGCAGAATCTGCGAATTCGTCGGAAAGAGCGGTTTTGCAAGCGGCGAGTTTGCAGGCTGAGGCGGAACGAGAAATCCTTGAGGATGTGACTGATTCGGTGGCGATTGATACGAAGCCTGCTGCACTCCGGAGACAGGAGGTCCGCTGGTCCAGTTACCCTCACCAGCGACAGCACGCTGAGGGTAACGCGACGCTGCCTGCTGCCAGGAATCGTTTTGAGTAGATTGACTCGATGAGCGAGGATAGGTCTCGGCGGCGGCCCAGTTCTCAGAAACAAATGTTCGCGAAACTTCGGAGGGGCGACCGAAAGAAGGCGTGTCTGCCAGCTCCCTATTAACGAATCCGCCGGAGCTGTTTACAGCAGTTTGCCGTTGCTGCGAAGTCGCCGCAGGCTGCATTTGAACCCAGGTATTTGCGTAGCCCTGCCCCTTCGCCGGTGGCTGAAAATAAAGCCAAACGGCGACCAGGCCGAGTAGGGAGGCTGACGCCGTCACCATCCGACATCTTATGAATCGCCATCCTGGACTCTGTTTTTTCATCGAATTCAGCCACAACCGTTCAAATATGATTCGGCGATGAGCCGTTAAAACCGGCACACATCACCCTATCGTCATTGTTTGCCACCTTTATTGAGTCAATCGAGTTTGTGCCCTCTATGGTCTGCTGATCGCCGAGAAACACGTTTTTGCGGCGGCACTTGATTTCATGCTGGCTCGATACGGGTATCACGATCAGGTCGCTCTGGTCACGCATTGTGACCGCGTGAGAATTTCGCCTGCAACTAGAGCATTTTCAGTGTTGGTTTTCAGTGTATCCGCAGTGTTTGAAGTAGATTCTGCATTGGGTGGGGGTGAATTCGTCGACGAGTTTTCCGATGCGGTTCCAGCGTGATTCCCGGGTGCGTTCGGCGTGTTTGCTCAGCGGGGTTTTCAGCTTGGAGAACGCCAGTTCAATGGGGTTCAGGTCAGGGCTGTAAGGTGGCAGGTAAGCTATTGTTGTTCCGGCCTGCTCGATGGCGGCGACAGAGTCGACTTTATGGAGATCGTCGGAAGCAGCATCCTGTTGATAGATGCGTGGGTTCCAGGAGCAGACGCTGATTTCGTCCGCAGCCTGGATGACGTGTTCTTTGGCAAGCTGGCAAAAGTTGGGCAGGTTGAGCGACGCCAGTCTTTAGTGGCAGAGCAGACGAAGCCGATCGTTGAAGACAGATCATGCGTAACATTAGGCATGTTTCCTGCCGAGTACCTGAAGAAGCGGACGGACCTGAAGCCGGCAACGATGCTGATCTATCGGCAAATTGAATCAAACCTGACGGACCACTTCACGCCAGGGAAACCCCTTGAAGACATCACCGAAGGCGACGTTGTGGACTTCGGTCGCTGGATGCACAAAAAGAAATACTCGCGAACGACCATCGACTGGCGGCTGAGTTCATGCAGGACCATCTTTACGGACGCCGTGCGACATCAATTGATTTCGGCGAATCCGTTCGATGGATTCCGGAAGTCCCTGCGGGGCATCGTTTCACGAAACAACCGGAAGTTAAAGCACATCGTCAGTCCGGAAATCATTCTGCGTGTTATCGAGTTTGCCCCTGATGCTGAATGGCGTTGTCTGATCGCTTTGAACCGCTTCGGCGGACTCCGAGTTCCGAGTGAGGCACTGCCCCTTCGTTGGACCGACGTTGACTGGGACCGAAATCTGATTCGCGTTCCGTGTCCGAAGCTCGAACACCTGGAAGGACATGAAGTTCGCGAGATTCCGATCTTCGGCGAACTTCGTCCGTTTCTACTGGAGTGTTTTGAATGTGCTGATGCTGGCTCTGAGTTCGTGATTACCCGCAATCAACCGCCCGTGCTGAAATCCGGCGCGGGCTGGGCAAACGCCAACCTGCGGACGCGGTTCGAGAAGATCATCAAGCGAGCGGGTCTGGAACCGTGGCCACGGCTCTGGCACAACCTGCGAGCCAGTCGTCAGACCGAGTTGTCTGACCGGTTTCCCACTCACGTCGTTTGCCGTTGGATTGGTAATAGCGAAGACGTGGCCAGGGAGCACTATCTGTCAGTAACTCCGGAGCACATCGAGCGGGCAATCAGTGGCAGCGCGCTGCCACAGGCGCTGCCACCTGACGCCGTTTTGCCCCGTATCGTTCCGCAGGCCCAAAATGAGCCATCGCCGCAAGTCGTGACAGTACAAAAAGAAACGGCCACACGCGAAAACGTGCGACCGTTAAAGATGGTGGGGGGGGGATTTGAACCCCCGACCTGCGGGTTATGAATCCGCCGCTCTCACCAACTGAGCTACCCCACCGATTGTGTTCTGATTGTGTGGCGGAACCTGCCTGGCTGAATCCGTCCGACTGGACCGTTTTGAGCCGAGAAGGGTGCTGGTTGGGCCGATTTGGTTCGACCAGGCTTTCCTTCATCGGACGACGAGCAAAGTTCGCTGTTGCCGTTCTTCACGAAAGAACCGAAATCGCGTGCCGAGCGAAGTGTTCGGCACGCGACGGCGGCATAATAGATAGCATCCTTACGAGAGGGAAGAGACCGCTTCCCACGGGAAGATATCCCGACCGTAATGTCCGTAGCTGGCGGCCTTAAAATAGGACCAACCGGAAGGTTTGAGCAGGCTCAGATGACTGGCGATGAAGCCGGGCGACAGGTCCGGGAACTGTTGCTTGACCCATTCTGAAACGTCTTCACCCGTTTCGGTCATGGCGGTCACCATTTCCGGCTGGTGTTGACCAATGCCGTACGCAATGTGGACGGTGCATTCTTTAGCGCCGGCGACTTTGTTCGCGACAACGTTTTTGGCGATGTGCCGAGCCATGTAAGCGGCACTACGATCGACCTTTGATGGGTCTTTGCCAGAAAACGCTCCGCCACCGACGGGGACTCGTGGGCCAAACTGGTCGACAACGATCTTGCGACCGACGACGCCTGCATCGCCGGTCGGACCGCCAATGACGAACAGGCCGGTACCGTTGATTTTGTTCGGACGGAAATCGATTCCGTCACCCAGGACCGGTTGCACGACCTGCTCGAAGATTTGCTTCCGCATTTCGTCGTGCGAGACACCACATTTTTCCGGGTCATCGTGCTGCGAGGCGACAATATAGTCGGTCGGGTTTCCGTCGGCGTCGATTGTAACTTGAGCCTTCGTGTCAGCTCGCAGCCAGGGGATCGCCTTGCTGTTGCGAAGTTCTCCGAGTCTGGCGCAAAGATCTCTGGCGAGAACGTACTCTTTGGGCATCATTTCCGGAGTTTCGTCGGTCGCGTACCCGACCATGACTCCCTGATCGCCTGCTCCGCCAGTGTCCGTTCCCAGAGCGATGTGAGCCGACTGAGCCTGAATGTGGTCAACGACGGTCAGTTCCTGGCCGCAGTCGCTGTAGCCGATCTTTCGCCAGACGTCGCGAGCGATTTCCTGAACGTCGACTCCCAGCTTGATCGCGTCGGTCCATTTCACTTCACCGGTGACGATCAGCATGTTGTCTTTGGCGAGACATTCGATGGCGAGACGAACGCTCGGCAGAAATTCTTCGCTGCACAGTTCCAGCGTGCGGTCGAGCAGAGCGTCTGCAACCTGGTCGCAGAATTTGTCCGGGTGTCCGTCGCCGACATGCTCGGCTGTCCGTGGAATTCGAATCCCCATGTCTGATGTTCTCCTGCAAAATCGATCTGGAACGGTCGCTCAATCGACCTTCCTGAGTGTCCGGAAATGGCGACGACCGATCAGCATCGGCACCGGTCCAGTGACTGTCGCCTCACAGCGAAACGGGATCTCGCCTGATTTCGAGGCGGCGAATTCTGCCGGAATGATGGCCAAAACACCGCTGCCACGCCCGTCGTGAGTGCGTAATGTAGGGAGTTTGACCAGAAAGTCACCGCGCCGCGGGGCATAAAATCCGGAGACGAATTTGAGGAAAAGAATTCCGTTTGTTTTCGAAACAGGCCGCAGACTGGCGAGGATGATTGCGGGTCACTTGCCTGATCCGGGTTTATCTGCGCCAATCTGCCGTTCAACCTGGTTTGGTACCGTGCCGCAGGTTCTGTCAGCCCGTTTGCTCGGCGGTCGATGCGGCTAATCGGTATCGTCTCAGAGAAACCAGGCGTGCCGAGAGATCGCCTTGGCCCTGGAAATATTCAGTACTCATCAAACTCACCGCAAAGCCAGAACTGCCTTGAGGCATCATCAAGAGATCAAACCATGACTTCAGCCACTTCTGACATTCCTCGCGATCCCGGCCAGGAAATTTCCGTTCCAGTCGACGTGCTCAAAAAACTGATTGTCACGGTGCTCGTGCGAAAGGGAATGTTTGAGGTCGAGGCCGGCATTGTCGCTGCGCGGATGACGGAAGCCGACCTGCGAGGCATCCATTCTCACGGCAGCCGAACGCTGGGCAAATACGTCGCCGCGATCGACGCTGGTGACATCGACCCGCGAGCCATGTCGATAACAACCTGCGAAACGCTGGCGATGGCGGTCGTTGAAGCCAGCGGCGGCATGGGACATGTTGCGGCGACGCGAGGCATGGAGCTGGCGATTTCAAAAGCTCGTGAAATCGGCACGGGCACGGTTGTGATTAAAAAAGGGCAGCACTTCGGAGCAGCCGGTGTTTACACGATGCTCGCCGCGAAGGAAGGCATGATCGGCTTTGCAACGACCAGCACCGGTACCGCGACCGTCGCGGCGTACGGCAGCGCTCAACCGGGAACGGCCAATAACGCGATGTCCTGGGCGATTCCGACCAGCGGCGCGCCGTTCGTTCTGGATACGGCCATCGCCGAATCATCCTGGGGAAAAATCGAATCAATGGGCATGTTCGGCCTGCCGATTCTTCCTGGCTGGGCGCTCGACGAGTCCGGCGTCGAAACCACCGATGCCAGCGCCGCAAAGACGCTGCTGCCGATGTCCGGCGCACGAGGTTCCGCGTTAGGCTTTGTCACTTCCGCACTGACGTCCGCGTTGATTGGACGCCGCACTCCGATCCACAAATCACCAAACCCGTTCGGGCCAGGTTCCGATCACTTTTTCCAGGTCATCGACCCCAGCCACTTCGGAGCTCCGGATCGCTTCCTCAAAGAAATCGACGCAACAGTCGCCTCAATCAAAGCACTGCCTGCGGCGACAGGCTTCGATAAAGTCCGAGTCGCCGGCGAACTGGAATGGGAACGCTCCAATCAGTGGAGCACCGAAGGAATCCCCTTCCACCGCGACCAGGTCAGCTCCCTCGCCGAAGTCTGCACATCCAACCGCTGCGGACTCCCCGAAGGCTGGCCAGTAGCTTGAGCAATCCTCTCGCCCGCTGACGTAGGGAGCGTCTTGACGCACGGTTGCGTCGCGAGTTGATATGACAGACGGTCTTGAGACTCCCCCTACGGCACTGAAGAATCAGAATCGACCGCATTAAAGAATCTCAAAATGCTTCTGTTCGTCGTTAACTCGTGCGACACCCATCAGGGACTATTTTCTACGTTGCAGTCCCAGCCAGGTCTGTCAAAGTTGCAGTTGCATCTGGCAAATCTAACAACGACGACAGCGATCTGACGAAGGGCGCCCTATGGACCGGCTATAACGAGGCTGCGACTTCCAGCCGATGTGTGCAGACGGCGCGAGTGACTTAACAACAGGCTCCAAACAGAAAGCAAACACCATGATTCGCTGTTTAACTCTGCTTCAAATTTCGCTGCTGCTCGTTTCGAACCTTGCCCTGGCGGCGGAACCTGTGTCGTCGGCCAACCCGGTCAAATACGAAGCAACCAAGTCTCTGTCCAAAGGCAAACATCTCGTCTTCATCGCGAGCGATCATGAATACCGAGGTGAAGAAACGCTGCCGGCGATGGCTCGAATTCTCGCGAAGCACCACGGGTTCGACTGCACAGTTCTGTTCGGCCTGGACGAGAACGGCGAGATCAAGGCTGGTGAATCCAACATCCCCGGTCTTGAAGCTCTTGAAACAGCAGATGGCATGATCCTGTTCACGCGGTTTCAGGCACTGCCCGACGAACAGATGAAACACATTGATGCGTACCTGAAACGTGGCGGTCCAGTCATGGGACTGCGAACGTCGACTCACGGCTTCAAGTACGGAAACAAAGAGAGCGTCTTTTCAAAGTACGACTTCCAGTCGAAAGCGGAAGGCTACGAACTGGGTTTCGGTCACCAGGTACTGGGGCAGACCTGGGTTGGTCACTACGGAAGAAACCATCAGCAAAGTACTCGGATAACGATCGTCCCGGACAAGGCCAGTCATCCGATTCTGAAAGGGGTCAGCAGCATCCACGTTCAGGCGGGCGGCTACAACGCCGTGCCGCAGGATGACTGGAACATCCTGACGATCGCTCAACCGCTGATGAGCATGCAGGCCGACGGCGAGCCAGATGCTTCTAAGCCTCCAATGGCTTCGGAATGGACTCGCGAATACACCGGTGAGAACGGCCAGAAGGGGCGAGTCTTCACATCACTTTACGGAGCGTCTGAGGACATTCTCAATGACGGTTATCGCCGGATGCTGGTCAACGCGACTTACTGGCTGGTCGGTCTGGAAGACGGGATCAAGGCGGACTCGACGATCGATTTCGTCGGTAAATACCAGCCGAACACTTTTCGAGGTGGCGGCCACGCTCGCGGCATCAAGCCTGAAGTTTACAACGGCTTCGAAAGCCCGATTCCGGCGAACAACACAACGTCAGCTCCGAAAGTTCCAAAGAAACGAAAGTAAGTTCTCGCCAGATTTCGCCGAGCAGCCTGACCGGATCGGTCGGGGGCCGAAGGCACAGGATGCCTTACCCTCAGCTCTTGAGAAATGGCGAAAATTTCAAGCTACATCGCATCCGGGTGATGAGGCGTCCTGTCACCTCGCGACCCATCCATTCTGGCTGTGCCACCCGTCTGGCAGCAGGCCGCATCACCAAAACTCTGATCCGCACCGACAATCTGTGCTGGATTCAGAATTCGACCGGCGACGGTTCTTCAGCGGGGTAGGTCTTACTGCGTTCGATTTTGTTGAATTCGTTAAGGAAGACGACGTTGGCTCCGGTGAAGCGTTCTTCCTGGCGGAAGGTCCAAAGCAGGATTTCGTCGCCGACTTCACCGAGTCTGGCGGCGGCTCCATTGAGCGTGAATTCACCCTCGCGGCCGGGGATGGCGTAGGTGTCCCAGCGTGAGCCCGTAGACTTATTGACGAGGTAAACCCGTTCGTACGGGCTGATCCCCGCCGCTTCCATCAGACTGACGGCCAGCGACGCAGAGCCTTCGTATTCGAGGCTCTTGCCTGTAACTCGAAGGCCGTGAAGTTTAGCACTGACGAATTCCCTCATCGTCTCACTCTTCTGAACTTGCTCAAGGGGAGAGGCCGCTGTCGCAACCGGGTAAACATACGCTGAATCTGTCGCGTCCGCAGCTTGCGTTGGATAGTACCAAACAGAAAACCCATCGTCTTGTGAGTTGCCCAGGAATCAATCAGGTCGGACAAGACATACAGGATGGGCGTTGCCACCATAAAACAGGCCCAGTTGGCGGGCGGCGTCCACACTACGCAAATGCTTCCCCTGATTCAGGTTCGGTGAATCCACCACTCATCTCCGAGTTGACTTGCTCTCAACAGTGTGGACAGTCACGCTGGCAATTCGGTTCATACCTTCGGGAATCAGACTGGCCGCTTCGTCCGATGGCAGACGGCCGGTCGGCGTTTCTCACAGAGTTGCTGGGACAGTTGAATGCCGGAAGAGCTGGAAAAGCTGAAGTCGGGAGACGCCGACGCGATTGCTGAAGTCTTTTCGCAGTACCGCGACAAGCTCCAGCGGATGGTACGTTTTCGGCTCGACCGGCGATTGTATGGACGGATCGACACGGCAGACGTGCTGCAGGATGTGTGGCTGGAAACGTCCCGGCGGATCGAAGATTACACCAGCAACCCGGCGGTGCCGTTCTTTGTGTGGGTTCGGCAGATCGCTTACCAGATCATCATTGACCTTCACCGACGGCATCTGGGCGCTCAGAAGCGGAATGTCTCGCAGGAAGTTTCCATTGCAAAGTGGAATTGCGACACGTCGGTCTCGATCGCTGCTCAGCTTGCCGGAAATCTGACGTCTCCCAGCAACGTGGCGATGCGAGGCGAACGGCTGGCTCAACTTCGCGAAGCGCTCGACAGTATGGACGAGACCGATCGCGAAGTTCTGGCACTGAGGCATTTCGAAGAACTCAGCAACAACGAAGTCGCCGAAATTCTGGGAATTCAGAAGACGGCGGCGAGCAATCGGTATGTTCGGGCTTTGAAACGTCTGAAACAGGTGCTGGAGGCGGACTCTCAGTCGGCCGAATTCACAGAGTAGAGACACCACACGGAAATTAAGCAGCAACCGTGACCTCTCCCCCTTGGGCGAGAGGTCGCTGTCTCAGCCGCGGGTGCTGGGGACGTTTCTCCATCACCTGAACTGAGTGATCAAATTGGGCAGACCATTCCTCACCCGGCCCCAGTAGTCACCTTTCCTTGCGAGAGAGGTGGCGACCGTCGCCTTTCCTTGCGGGATAAGATAATCGTGAATGACGACCGATCCGCCGCATCCGTGGATGGCGAAACATCGACTGTCAACGACGATCGCGACCCGGTCGATGTCGCGGCTGACGAATTTGCCGAACGATATCGCAACGGTGAATATCCGTCGGTCACGGAGTACGTTCAGCGGTTTCCCGAGCAGGCCGAGGAGCTCAAAGAACTGCTGCCGGCTGTCGCGATGATGGAACAGCTTAAGCAGAAAGAGGAGTCACGCATCGACTCGTTCGAGCGGCAGTCGGCCATCAGCGGACTGCAACAGCTCGGCGACTTCCGCATCATTCGTGAAATCGGTCACGGTGGGATGGGAGTCGTCTACGAAGCCGAGCAGGAATCGCTCGGGCGTCACGTTGCTCTGAAAGTTCTATCGCCCACGACGTTTGACTCGCCGAAGTCGATCCGCCGGTTCCGTCGCGAAGCCGAAACCGTCGGACGGCTGCATCACACAAATATCGTCCCCGTGTTCGGAGTCGGTGATGAAAAGGGGCTGCACTATTACGTCATGCAGTTGATCGAGGGCGAACCGCTGAATGAGGTCGTCACCGGGCTGCGGAACCGGTCGGAAGGACGCACAGTTCCGTCATCAACTCCAAATATCAGTGCGGAACATTCAGAAGCAGGCAACCCAAAGTGTCAGCAAGGGACAGTTTCCAGCAACGGCTCACCGTCTGAATGCCTCGCCGACGCTTCGGGTTTCCTTCAACCAGTTCCCAGTGAAGTGCAAATCGAATCGTCAATTCAAGCTCAACAGGAATCGGAGGGCGACGACGAATTCGCGGTGACCGTCAGACAAACCAGGGAAGAACTCGCGAAGCTATCAGAACCGGACTTCGCGGACGCCGTCGACAAAGCAAACGCTCGGCAAGCAGACACAAAAATCGAGTCTGGATCAGACGATTCAAGTTCCGCGAACCGACCGCCGCACGAAACGCTTCAGTCAGCGACCGAACGGCTGTCGGCGTTGCTTCCAACGTGCGAGTACTGGAACGCTGTTGCCGGGATCGGCATTCAGGTTTCCCGGGCACTGGCCTACGCACACGGGCATGGTGTCTGGCATCGCGATATCAAACCGTCGAATCTGCTGATTGATCGATCCGGCACGGTGTGGCTGGTCGACTTCGGACTGGCCCGAATCGCGGACGACAACGAGCTGACTCAGACCGGCGACCTGCTCGGCACGCTGCGTTACATGTCGCCCGAGCAGGTGATTGGTGAATTTGACCACCGCAGCGATGTCTACAGCCTGGGCCTGACGCTGTACGAACTGCTGACGTTTCGTCCGGCGCATGATGCGTCGATCCGTGGTCGAATCATTGAGCAGATCAGCGAAGCCAGCCCGAAGTCTCCGCGCGCGATCAACCCGGCAATTCCTCAGGATCTCGAAACGATCATTCTGAAGGCGACCGCGCACGATGCCAAAGATCGGTACCAGACCGCCGATGAACTGGCCGAAGACCTGCAACGATTCATCCAGGGCTTTCCGATCAAGGCCCGTCCTTTCAGCGCGACCGAACAGCTTTGGCGCTGGGCACGCCGCAACCCGGCGCTGGCCTGGACGACCGCAACAACGGCCATTCTGCTTGTGACTGTGGCCGCACTTTCCACCTGGGGACTGGTGGCAGCTCAAAATGCCAACCGGGATCTGACTGAGGAACGAGGCCGCACCCGACTCGAAGCCGAACGCGCCGAGGATAATCTTCGGATGGCGTTGCAGGCGTTCGAGGAGATTGTCGACGGAATCTCGCAGCGAGGACTTCCGCAGTCCGTGCACCTGGATCTGAACTCGGATATCGAAACAGAAGATGGTGAGACGGCTCAACCCGTTGCGAATCTCACTCCGGTCGTGACCGAAGCTGACGCTGACCTGCTCGAACGGCTGCTGAAGTTTTACCTCGACTTCGCCAGCCGAAATGAAGCATCGCCGGAGGTGGCCGCTCAAACAGCGAAAGCTCAACGCCGGGTCGGAGATATTTATCAGCGGCTCGGACGTCGCGACGAAGCAATCGCCGCCTACAAAAATGCCAGAACCCAGTATCAGGTGCTGAGCCTGCGCGAGCTGAATCCGAGTCTCGAAGACATTCTGAGTCATCCGGACACTCCGGCAACTTACGATGCGACACTGGCCGTTGCCGCCATTTCCAACCAGATCCGGGACACCGCTGCCTACGCTGGCGATCCGAAGTCGGCAGTCGCCGCCTACGACTCAACCGTCAGCTACCTGAGCAGTCTCCCGGACGAAGTGAAGTCTTTGCCGGAAACTCGATTTCTTCTGGCTCAAACAAAGATTTCCTTCGCAGCCATCCCTAGTCGTATGAGCGGACAGTTTGGCGGAGAAAACGCGGGCGGTCCCCGTGGTGGACATCCCGGATCGAGAGATCCACAGCGACATTCAGCGGATGGAAAACCGGACGCGTCGCCGTATCGTGGCGGACGCAGCGGATACCGCAGAGGAGATGCGTCTTCGCGCGACGACGGACGCTCAGACTTTCTCACCGCATCTCGAGATCGCGGCAAACGGCCCGATCATGGTGATTCCCGGGATGACTCGGCCAGGGCGCAGCGTGGCGATAGCCACGGTGACTTCGATCCTCGTGGCGGTGGACGAGGACCGCGCCCCGGATACGGACCGCCGATGGAAATGGAGAAACTCATCCGAAACAGTCGCGACGACGCTCGCACCCTGCTGGAAGGATTGATTGAAGAAGACGACCAACAGCCCGCCTATCAACTGGAACTGGCCCGGCTGCTGCTGGCCTCGCCCAGCTTTCGAGGTCGGGGTGACGAAACCGCGAGCGACCCGATGGTCGAACTCAACAAAGCCATCGTCATTCTTCAGCAGCTCGTGCACGATCATCCAGGCAACCCTGATTACCGGTTTCATCTGGCGGATGCGCTGGCGATGTCGTCACGGGAAACCCAGCGGTACGAAACTCCTGAGCAGACAGCAACGCGGTATCAGCGCTCGATCCAGATCGCCCGCAAGCTCCAAAAGCAATTCCCGAACGTTCCCGAGTACGGCATTCTGCTCGCGAATTCACTGCGACGACTGTCAGAACTGCAGGGCAGTCCTGACCAGCTGCCCCGTTCGCAGCAACTGGTCGACGAGGCCATTTCAATCCTGCGGAAACTCACCGAAGTCTGGCCGGGGCAAATGGTTTACCGACTTTCGCTTGCCCGGGCACTCCTGCATTCGGCTATGCTGGAATGGCGTTTGAAAGACTCGGAAATTTACCTGCAACGGCTTGATGAAGCGGTCAGTCTTTTCGACCATATCGAAGAATTTGACGATCGTCCTAATCCGGTTTCGGATATGTTGTCGATGCTGCACCGCCGACGTGCCGAGTTTTACATGCGAAAGGGACGGGAATCTGAAGCAGCGGCGGCCTGGGAACTGGCAACAAGACTGACTCCATGGGCGACAGGCGGGCCGGAAAGGCCAGAATTCGACAGCTCTGATTTCGGTCGCCCCGGCGGATCCGACGAGAATCCTCACTCCCAAAAACAAGACGGACAGAAACCAGACAGGCAGAACCAGGGCGGACCGCGACAGAAACCAAAAGGTCCGCCGCGAGACAGTCCTGACAACGGGCGACCGGATCGAAATCCGGAAGCCGCAGAAGGCTCCGGAAACAACAGCGAAACGGATCGACAGAAGCGTGAACGACCGCCTGCCGAGTGAAACTCCTGAACTCGTCAATCGGGTTATCCGAGGCGACACCGATGCGCTCTCAGAACTGTTCAACGTGCATCGAGCACGCTTGTGGCGGATGGTCAATTTCCGGATGGACCCACGACTCGCCGGTCGCATCGACGCCGACGACATCCTGCAGGAAGCCTGGATGCGGGCCATCGATCGGATCGATTCATTCCTCGTCGATGCGTCCCGATCGACCTTCATCTGGTTCCGCATGATCGTGACACAGACGATGCTCGACCTGCACCGTCGCCACGTCGGAGCCCAGAAACGCAGCGCCGCCAAAGAAATCTCGATCCACGGCGGCTGGAGCAGTCAGTCAACATCAGTGTCGCTGGCCCGCCATCTGCTCGGACATCTTTCGTCGCCGAGCAACGCGGCCATCCGCATGGAACTGTCGTCGCAGCTCGAAACGGCTCTCAGCACGATGAGTGACATTGACCGCGAAGTCCTGGCCATGCGGCATTTTGAAGAACTGACCAACAGCGAAACCGCTCAGGTGCTGGGCATGACCGAACAGGCCGCCAGCGCCCGCTACGTCCGAGCACTCAGCCGCCTGAGGCACGTCCTGACTGCAATCCCCGGCTTCATGGACGACGCCACGTAGGTCGCGTCCGTTCAATGTTCGGTGTTGGCTGTTCGATGTTCCTCCCCTTTCGTAGGATGCCGAAAAATCAGCGGGCGATCGCGCTTCGGTCGCCCATCCACGTACTCCGATTTGAGGTTTCTGAGTTCCGATGTCGAACGTTCTGAAGCTGGGTATTCCGGCCGGCAGCCTGCAGGATGCCACAGCAGCACTGTTCCAGCGAGCGGGTTATCGCATCACGTTTTCATCCCGCTCTTACTACCCGCAGATTGATGACGCCGAGATCGAGTGTCTGCTTATCCGTGCTCAGGAAATGGCACGCTACGTTGAGCAGGGCATTCTCGACGCGGGAATCACCGGGCATGACTGGGTGCAGGAAAACCAGGCCGATGTTCACGAAGTCTGCGAACTGGTCTTCTCCAAGGTCAGCCGACGCCCCGTCAGGTGGGTGCTGTGCGTGCCGGAAGATTCGTCCGTTCAGTCAGTAAAAGATCTCGAAGGAAAGAGCATCGCGACCGAAGCCGTCGGCCTGACCAAAGCCTACCTGGATAAACACGGCGTCAACGCGAACGTCGAATTTTCCTGGGGAGCGACCGAAGTCAAGCCGCCGCGACTCGCCGACGCAATCGTCGAAGTCACCGAAACCGGCAGCTCGCTCCGAGCGAACGACCTGCGAATCGTCGACGTCGTCATCGAGAGCACAACTCGCCTGATCGCGAACCAGAAATCCTGGACAGACGAGTGGAAGAAGTCGAAGCTCGAAAACATCGCATTGATGCTTCAGTCCTGCCTGAATGCCGAAGGCAAAGTCGGCCTGATGATGAACGTCCGTAAGGATGATCTGGAATCTCTGCTCGGCCAGTTACCAGCGTTGCAGACTCCGACAATCTCGTCGCTGTCCGATCCGGAATGGGTTGACGTCAACACAATCGTCGACGAAGCCACTGTCCGTACCATCGTCCCGGCTTTGAAAGCCGCCGGTGCAAAGGGCATCGTCGAATATTCAATCACCAAACTGATCGACTGATTTCAAATTTCAGAGCAGGCTGGAACATACTCCTCGACCGTTCCGGCATTTCAGACGCCCGCTGCTGAAAACTCAAAACGGGCGAATCGGGAATGCTAATAGACACTAATCCTCGCTGATTATTAGTGAAGATCAGCGGTTATTGGCGGTCCTGAATTTTCTCGAAATCACAGGCTGAGCGTAAATCATGGATTCAACAGCCGACCACGAATTCAACCCGAAGACGGCCTCACCTGCTCTGAAAACGGCCATCGCCGAGCTGGCCGCCAGGTCTGGTCGAGCCGAGGCAGAATTCACCGGCATCCGTCTCGGCGACGCGTACGACCTCGCCGTCAAAACCTGGGGAGACGACCTGCCCGACTTCTGGAAAGTCTGGAACAGCTGGAACACCGCCAGCGACGACCCCAAACCCTGGGGCGACCTCTAGCGGTAGCTTCTTTGTGTTGCCTGGGTGACAACACAGCCAGAATGGCTGTGCGCAGCAGGCATATGATACCTCATCCTCCGCTCACGATCCGAAGCGCGGCTCGGACAATTTGAATCCGCACGCCCACTCCCCCGTTTCTGTGCGATCCACCCGTTCCGGATGTGACAACCGCTTTCAACGACCTGGCTGGGAATTCGCAAGGTCCGGTCAAACGGGTCAGGAAAGCTGCGAAAGTGGGAAAGACGCGGCTGAGGCTCACAGGTCGCATTGTCAGGTTTGTCGCGAAAGTCAGGTCTGCGATACTGACGACAATCGTCCGGTAGTGCATACTGTGGCGAGATTGCGGTGCAGAACGCGTAAGCTTCGCGGAACGACTCTATGAAGGACCGAGCAGTGTCTCAGCTTCGACTGGCCCTGGTGATCCACAATCACCAACCGATTGGCAACTTTGACGGCGTCTTCGAGCAGGCTTACCAGGACAGCTACAAGCCGTTTCTGGATCTGCTGGCCGAATTTCCCAGCCTGGCCATCACGCTGCACAATTCCGGAAGCCTGCTGGAATGGCTCGTCGAGCACCGACCAGAATATCTCGACCAGATTCGCTCGCTCGCTGACCGAGGCCAGATCGAAATCATCGGCGGTCCCTTCTACGAACCGATCCTCGCCAGCATTCCGCAGCGAGACCGCATCGGTCAGATCCAGCAGTATTCACGTTATCTGGAGGGTCTCTTCGGACAGCCCGTCCGCGGCATGTGGGTGCCCGAGCGTGTCTGGGAACAATCATTCGCTCGGGACATCGTCGACGCCGGGATCGAGTACACCGTCCTGGACGATTCGCACTTCCGCAGCGCCGGTCACACGCCGGAAGAACTGACGTCGCAGTTTCTGACCGAAGACGAAGGTCGCCTGCTGCAGATTTTCCCGGTCTCAGAACCGCTGCGATACGCCATCCCGTTTGACGACGTCCACAAGTCGATCGAAATTCTGCGCGAGCAGTTCGAACGCAATCCGAATTCGGTCGCGGTCTTCGGCGACGACGGCGAGAAGTTCGGAACCTGGCCCGGGACGAAAGAAGCCGTCTTCGAAAAAGGTTGGCTGCGGGAATTCTTCCAGCTCCTGCAGGACAATGGCGAGTGGCTGAAAGTCGTCACGCTGGCTGAGTGCGTCGAAAACCTGATGCCTGCCGGAAGAACATACCTCCCCGACAGCAGTTATCGCGAAATGACCGAGTGGGTGCTGCCGGCCGAACGGCAACGAGTGCTGCTCTCACTACGCAAAGACAAAGAAAAAAACGACCCGGACTGGCCGGAACTTTCAAACTTTGTACGCGGCGGCTTCTGGCGGAACTTCCGCAACAAGTATCCTGAAGCCAACGAGATGTACTGCCGGATGCTCGGCATCAGCGAACGACTCGAAAAGCTGACCATCGCCGACACCGACCGGGAATTCGCAGACCGGTTGGCGGAAGCCCGCACGGCACTCTACCGGGGACAATGCAACTGCTCCTACTGGCACGGAGCGTTCGGCGGCCTCTACCTGCCTCATCTTCGACACGCGGTTTATACGCAGTTCATCGCTGCCGATACGATTCTCGAAAAAGTCGAGCGGGCGATGAAAGCCGCGTCGAACGGCACAGTCTGGAAAGCGACTGACCGCTGGGTGGAAGTTGAAGCGAAAGATTTCAACCTCGACGCACGACCGGAAGTGCGAATCGCTGGAGATCGGCTGGCCGCGTATTTCACACCGGCTGTCGGCGGGCATCTTTACGAACTCGACATCCGGGCCATCCGGCACAACGTGCTGGCTACGCTGAACCGACGACCGGAAATCTACCACGAAGCGATTCGTCAGGCCGCCAACCCGGACGGCAACGGTGACGACCTGAACGCGGCCAGCATTCAAGGCGAAATCAAGTGCAAGCAGGAAAACCTTGATCAGAAAATCGTCTATGACGAGTGGCCTCGCAAAGCTCTCGTTGATCACTTCCTGCAGCCCGGCCTGTCTCTGGATGAATTCCGATTGGGCGGCGGCCACGTCAGCGATTTTCACACTGGGGTTTATCAGTCGCTGTTGAAGCGTTCGCGCGAACGAGTGGAAGCGTGTTTCGCTCGCCGAGCGGCACTTGCTTCATACTCGGTACAGGTTACCAAGTCGGTTGTCCTGGAAACGTCAAAAGGAGCGTCGCTGCAGATTCGCTACGACCTGGAAGACCTGCCGGTCGGGATGCCGATTCACTTTGCCGTCGAATTCAATCTTGCCGGCCTGCCTGGTGGAGCAGACGATCGCTACTACTACGATCACTCGGGGCAGAGACTCGGCCGGCTTGACGAAACCCTTGATCAGCCGCACTGCGAACGTATCGGCCTGGTCGACGAGTGGCTCGGCGTCGACGTTTCGCTCGACTTCCCGATGCCGTGCAGCTGCTGGGCGTTCCCCATCGAAACAGTCAGCCAGTCGGAAGGCGGGTTCGAAACCGTGCATCAGGCATGTTGCGTCGTGCCTCACTGGGAATTCGTCGTCCCCGAAGACGGTCGCTGGTCCGTCGAGTTGACGCTCGGTATCGACACATCGGCCGCGCTCGCGCGAGAACTCTGCAACGCAGCCGAACCTCGGACTGTGTGAGCGGTCGTGGATGGCAAGCCGTTGTGGTGACGTCAAGACGAGCCCGACTGCCCGGTCTCGGCGTGCCCTACGAAGTCACCGCGTTACACAAGTCGTCGAACAGGCCATCGACGGTTGTTTTAAGTTCGTCGTCCAGATGGAAGGCGACGGGGCCGCGGATTACTGAATTCCGGAAGACACCCTGTCGACAGAGCAGGTGTTTCTCGACGGCGAGGTAAGCGTCGAGGCTCGTTTGCAGGCTCACCAGTTTCATCAGTGCATTTGAGATTCGGTCTGCTCGATCAAAGTCGGCTGCCTGAAGTGCTGCCCAGAGTTGGCTCACGGCTGGTGTGAGATCAGCACCGGGCATCGTCCCCACGATGCCGTGCGGGAATGCTTCCCGCAGATGCATGCCGCCGCTGCCCTCGAAGACTTTGGCCTCTCCATCAGTTTCACGAAGCAGTTCCCGGAGCCGCCCGATGACAGGTTCGGCTTCGGGTTTGAAGAGAACCCGGTTCGGAAATTGATCGAGCAGGGCAGCCTGGAGGCTGATTCTCATGGGGCGACCGACGTAGCCGCTGGCGTCCTGAACGATCAGCGGAATCGATGTGGCTTTGAGAATCTGCTCGAAGTAGCCCGCAAGTTCGTATTCAGTGGCGGCGGTGGCGACGGGAGGAATTGCCATCAAAGCATCGGCCCCGCCAGCTTCGGCATCGCGTGCCAGAGCGACCGATGTGTGGGTGCTTTCTGAGCCGACACTGATGACTGTCACACCGCGGTCACCGACAGTCTTGCAGACATGAGTGGCCAGTTTACGTCGTTCGTCGGTCGAAAGCCGCAGCGTCTCAGAAACCATCGCCATGACGACGCCGTCAGCACCGTTGCCGAACAGCCAGTCAATTTCGCGATCGAGTGTCGCAAAGTCGATGGACTCGTCCGAGTGAAACGGAGTCTGAAAGACCGGCAGAACTCCAGCGATTTCTCTGGCCATAACCTGTTACTCTTTGCCGGAAAGCGTTTTCAGCGTGGTACCGGCTTCGATGCGGATTTTGATGTTCGTCGCGTTTTCGGACAACGGTTTGCAAAGAGCAATTGCCTGCTGGCGTTGTTCGTCTGTGATAGCTTTGGCGAGATCTCGCAGAGCGGTGAGTGCGTTGCCAAGAACGACCTGATTCATATTTTCCTGGCTGCGTGCCCGAATCTTTTTCTCGACTTCTGTATCGCCTTCCATCGTGGCCGGATCGACGGGTTCGTTAGCTGTTGTCAAGAGTGCGAGCAGCGCGTCGAACGCCTCCGCCATTCCCCGGCGGGACATGGCCATCGCTGCATTGATACGGGTATTCGGGTCGCGATCTTCGGCCAGAACCCGCAGTCGCTGGTCGACGCGATCTCCAGGTATCAGGCCCAGCGTGAAGGCGCAGACCTGGCGAATCAGCGGGTCGGTGTCCTGCGACACCTCAACCAGCCGATCCGTGATTTCAGATCGGTCGAGCGGTTTTCCATTGTCCTTCGCCCGACCTGCGATCAGAGCGATCGACCGTAGCGCGTCTGACCGGACGATGGTTTCGTGTTTCTCGTCGGTTGCCTGAATGAGCGCGGGCACGGAGTCATCCAGTGAGTCCAGCCAGCCGAGTGTTCTCGCCAGAAACGACTGCTGGCTGGTCAGTTCCGCGTCCTGATTGGGTTCGTTGAGCAGTTCGATGAGCAACGTTGCCAGCTCTTTGGCGATCTGAGGATTCGTCGAAAGCTGGTTTCCTGATTCTCCGAGTTCGACATCGGACCGCAGCATCTGTGCGAGGCCGGTTGCTCCGCGCCAGCGACGGTGTTCGTTGTTGCTGCGAACTTCGGCGACCAGCTGTCGCCAGTCCTGCTCACTCGATGACAGTTTTCCGAAGAGTGCCCACACCGCGATCACCGCCGCGACGATCAGTCCTGGAACCAGAAAAAGTTGCATGATGAAGCTGGCAGATGGCGGTTCAACCGGCGGCAGCTCCTCGGGCAACCCGTCTGTCGAGAGACTACCAGGATCGGCGACGGATTGAGCGGTATCGCCGTTTTCCGACACATCATTGCCTGATTCCGACGACGTGGATTTCTCCAGCTGGTTCTCAGTCGGTTCGTTAGAGGGAACTTCGTCAGCCATTTCAGCAGCCTTTTCGCAGTACGATGCCGGACCTTGTGTGCAGATCGGCGAAATTCAATTGTTCGAGGAACCGTCGTTTGCGGGTGAATCGGCAGTTTTCGGCAGTTTAAGGATCGATCATCACGCACGGGAAGGAAGCGAGGTTTTGCTTCATCATTTGAGCACTGATTGAGAAGCAGGATTCCCAACCTCGGATGCTCGTCGGTTCAGCACCGGGCGCGTAATTTTGGAACTAACTGGAATCTTATGGCGACGGGACACAATTTTCGGGCCACCTCGTACGCGTCCTTGCGGAATTCGTTAACCGACGCTGCGTCAGCCGTTTCTACTGCCCGCGCCGTGCTGTATCGTGAGCCCCCTCTGGCCGGAGCAAGGTTTCCGACAACAATTCTCACTGCCGGACCGTCACCAGGGCAATCCTCTGGCGTCGCAATGTCAGCTCATTCCAGCACTTCCACTCTCGATCCTCACCCGACTTATGATCTCACGCGGCCTCTACATTGCCTTTCGAATCATCATCCCACTGCTCATTTTGAGTGCCGGCGTCGGTGGTTTTGTGTTTCTCCTTGGACTGAAAAAGGAGCCTGACCGAGCTCGACCGGTACAGGAAGCTCCGCTTGTCGAAACCGTCGAGGTAGAAGAACACGGCGGGGAGCTGACGATCGAGCTGGACGGTTCTGTGGTGCCGTTTCGTGAGATTTCTTTGTCAGCCGAAGTAGCCGGGCGGATTACTTACAAGTCGCCGCATTGCCGAGCTGGCAAGTTTGTCCAGAAGGGCGAAGTGCTGTTTCGGATCAACGAGCAGGAATATCAGCTCGCCGTTGACCGGTTGACTCACGAAGAAGAGCAGGCACGGGCCAGCATCAAAGAGCTGAACGTGCAGATCGAAAGTGCGAAGGCCCTGGTCAAAGTCGCGACCGACGAACTGGCACTAAGAACTCGCGAACTGGAGCGTGTCCGAAAGCTGGCAAATCAGAACGCGGCTTCAGACTCCGACATCGACATCGCCGAACAGAACGAGCAGGTTTCGCGCCGCACCCTGGTCACTCAGCAGAATCAGGTGAAACTTGAAGAGTCGCGTGTGGAGCGGCTTGAATTCGCACTTGCGCTGGTCGGAACGCAACTCGCGAAGGCGAAGCTGGATCTCGCCCGGACGGAAGTCAAAGCACCAACCAGCGGAGTGATTGTCTCTGACCCCGCCGAGGAAAACTCCTACGTTCAACCCGCATCGCCGTTGGCAACTCTGGAAGACAACTCGTCGGTTGAAGTGAGCTGCAGCCTGCAGATGGACGAGCTTTACTGGCTGTGGCAACACGATGCCCCACCAGTGGACTCATTGGATTTTCCAGCGATCGGAACGGGCACTGAAGAAAACGACGAACAGTTTATCCGCGCAGCGACGCTGGCCGCACGAGGGATGCCAGCTGTTCCCGCAACGGTAATTTACGAACTCGGCGGGCAGCGGTTTGCCTGGAACGGAAAACTCACCAGGTATGAAGGCGCCGGGCTGGACGAGCGAACTCGTACGATTGGCTGCCGCGTGCTCGTGCAGAATCCGACAGAAGTTTCCCGTCGAAGTTCTTCGCAGAACTCGTCACTTGTGCTGGCTCCACAGGCCTTACTGCGAGGCATGTTTGTCAGCCTGGAACTGCACGTCGATCCTCGCGTCCCGCTGTTAAAAATTCCCGAGTCCGCCGTGCGTCCGGGCGACGTCCTGTGGCTCGTCCGCGACGGAAAGCTGGTACGTCAGATTGTCAAAGTGGCACGAGTGGTTAACGGCTTCGCTTTGATTCCGGCGACCACTTCCGAACTGCGCGCCGGAGATCTGGTCGTTACCTCTCCGCTTGCAACAGAACTCAGCGGCCAGCCGGTAAGGCTGCACGACAAAGTGACCGATGCGAAGCCAGCAACTAAGGCAGGCTCATCGCAACCACAAGCGGCGAGTCGGATGCCCGACCTTCCGAAATAGAACCACGGCCCCCCAGAACGAGACCTGCCAACGTCTCCCAAAACTCCATCCCGCATAAATCGCCGCCATGAATAACCTGATTCGATGGGCTGTCAGAAACTCGCCCGGCATGAATACGCTGATGATCGCTCTGCTGGTCATCGGTGGGTTCTGTCTCTGGTCGATGCGGCGCGAAGAGTTTCCCGAGTTCGAACTCGAACGTATCGTCATCGCCGTCCCCTACCCCGGTGCGAGTCCTGAAGAGGTCGAAGAGGCCATCTGTCTGAAGATCGAAGAGGCCGTTCGATCAGTCGATGGAATTAAGAAGCAGGTTTCTGTCGCTTCAGAAGGTTCAGGCAGCGTGATGCTCGAACTGGAGTCGTCGGTCAAAGATGTGCAGCGGGTTCTAAGCGAAGTTCGTTCCGAAATCGATCGCATCCCCAGCTTTCCAGAACTGGCGGAAGACCCGGAAGTTGAGCAGATCACGATGCGCAAGCCGGCGATCCGGCTGGCTGTGCTGGGGCCGGAGTCGGACGACCCCGACGCCGAGCTGAAACTCCGCGAAGTCGCCGAGCGAGTGCGCGACGACCTGCTGCAACTGCCGACGGTCACTCAGGCAAACCTGATGGGCACTCGTGCGTACCAGATCGACGTTGAGATTTCCGAAGCCAAACTACGGTCGCACGGGCTGAGTCTCAGCCGCGTTGCCAACATCATTCGTCGTGAGAATCTCGAACTGCCAGGTGGACTGCTGAAGGCAGAGTCAGGCAACATTCTTCTGCGAGGCCGAAACAAGAGGGTCACCGGTGACGAAATTGCGAAGATCCCACTTGTCACTCGCACAGATGGAGCGGTACTGACCGTTGCCGATCTGGGGACCGTCAGGGACGAATTCGCGGACACCGTTTCGATCAGTCGTGTCGACGGCAAGCCGGGACTGGTGATCTCTGTCGATAAAACTTCGAACGAAGATTTGCTCACCATTGTGGCGACGGTTCGAAAGTTTGCGGCCGAGCGTGAAATGCCGGCTGGTTACTCGCTCCACCCATGGAGAGACGCCGCCATTGCCGTGCAGGATCGCATGGACCTGCTGGCCAGAAATGGTATTCAGGGTTTGATCCTCGTCTTCCTGATGCTGGCCATCTTTCTGGAGTTCCGACTCGCCTTCTGGGTCGCCATGGGAATTCCTGTTGCGATTCTCGGAGCGTGCGCGATTCTCCTTTACATGGATCAAACGCTGAACATGCTTTCGATGTTCGCCTTCATGATGGCTCTGGGCATCGTTGTCGACGACGCCATCGTCACAGGTGAAAACATCTACGCGCATCGCGAGCTGGGCAAACCCTTCACCCAAGCGGCGATCGATGGCACGATCGAAGTTTTCCCGTCCGTGCTGGGTTCCATTCTGACTTCCGTGATCGCGTTCGTGCCGCTGATGTTTGTCAGCGGGATCATGGGTAAGTTCATCGCCATTCTGCCAGTCACGATCATCGCGATGCTGGCAATTTCACTGTTCGAAAGCACGTTCATTCTGCCGGGCCACCTGGCTCATTCAGACAGCACGTTCTACCGGGTTGTCGGCAGGGCTCTTTACCCATTGAAGCCAATCGTCTGGTTTTTCAACTGGTTGAACGAGCATTCCGGGCGTCTGCTGGATCGGTTCGTCGAGTCTGTCTATCTGAAAATCGTCCGTTTTCTGTTCCGCTTTCCGGCGATTGTTGTCTCCCTGGCGCTGACCGTGCTCATTCTGTCCTTCGGATTTGTGAAGGCCGGAATGATTCCCTTTGTGATCTTTCCAAAGCTGGACAAGAACGATGTTCGGGCTCAGATCGTTTATCAGGACGGAACGCCGAGTGCAGTCACCGATGCCGCGACGAAACGGCTGGAAGCCGCCATCGAAACGGTCGTTGCGAAATACCAGTCAACAGACGGTGGCCAGATCCTGAAAACGATGTATCGGACGGTTGGCTCGTCCGAATCCAGCAACCCCGCTGACGCAATGCCTCAGGGCGCGGGCAGTCACATCGGCAGCGTGAGCCTCGAACTGGTCGACACCAGCGAACGCACTATCAGCAGCAGTGAGCTGCTTGCCGAATGGCGGGAAGCGGCGGGCGATTTTCCTGGAGCTGACAGCGTCATCTTCGACAGCCCGAATATGGGGCCGGGCGGCGTGCCAATCGAATTCAAACTGCTGGCACGGAACGAAGATTTGAAGCAGCTCGAAGCGGCAGTTGAAGAATCAAAGCGACGCCTTGCCGAGTACCCCGGTGTCTACGATGTCGCCGACGATTCAACGCCGGGCAAGGTCGAGTTTCGCATCAAAATCAAGGAACGTGCCCGCGCGATGGGAATCCCGCTCTTCGAACTGGCCGATACAGTGCGGGCTTCGTACTTCGGAGCCGAAGTCATGCGTCTACAACGCGGTCGTCACGAAGTCAAACTGATGGTCCGTTATCCCGATGCTGAGCGTCGCTCGCTGGCCAACTTCGACCAGATTCGCGTCCGGGGAACGGACGGCGCCGAATACCCCATCACCGAGCTGGCCGACATCGAAATAACCCGTAGCGCGTCTGAGATCAATCGCGTCGACCAGCTTCGGTCGATTACGGTCAAAAGCGATCTGAACGAGCAGGTCGAGGGAGCCAATGCGAAGGATATTGTTGAGGATCTCAAAACCAGTTTCATGCCTGAGCTGTTTAAGAAATACCCCGGTGTCCGAGTTCGCTGGGAAGGACAGGAAGCGGAGAGTCAGGACTCAATTAAGAGTCTCATGATCGGTCTGGCCCTGGCCATGATCGGAATGTACATCCTGCTGACGATTCAGTTCACGTCATACCTGCAACCGATTCTGATCATGCTGATCATCCCCTTCGGCTGCATCGGAGCCATCGCTGGCCACTTCTGGCTGGGGCTTCCCGTGACGATGTTCAGCCTGTTTGGACTGGTCGCCCTGACCGGAGTCGTGGTCAACGATTCGATTGTCCTGATCGATTTTATCAATCACCGTATGGCTGACGGCATGCCGCTGCACGATGCGATCATCGACGCTGGCCGCCGCCGCTTCCGTCCCGTGCTGCTGACGTCAGTCACAACCGTCGCCGGCCTGACCCCTATCCTGATGGAAACTTCGCTGCAGGCCCAATTCCTTATCCCCATGGCCGCCAGCCTGAGCTTCGGCATCATGATGTCAACGGTGCTTGTGCTGATTCTCGTCCCGTCTTTCTACTGCATCCTGGACATCCTGTTCAAAATCGGACCGCGTCCGGAACAGAGCGAGTCAAGTTCTCGAAATGAAGTGACCAGAGAATCAACACTTATTGCCTGATCGCATAACGCAATCCGAAGTCGTATCAAGAGTTGGCTGGATAAGGTTGTACATCTTCAATTCTTTTTATTCGTCAGTCTTCATTGAATGAATACCGTGGATCGCCTGCTGCATTCTTTGCTGCCCATGCTTTGATAGCAGTCTCAAATTTCGATCCATCTTCCGGAATGTCTGGTTCACCATCGCCATTGAGAAGATCGTTCAGGACGTTGGTGACACTTTCACGCACAACGTCGCTTTCTCGAATCGACTGCCAGGCATGAAAAGGCTTGTCTGATGGAGGCAGCGACATGCCGTGATGAGTTTCGAATCCGGGACACGAACAACGGTGAACTACTTTGAGACCGTGGGAACGCGCCGAAACTACGGCATCACAGATATTTCGGTTGTCCGTGTATCGACCATTCGTTCTGTTGCCGCCCTTTGTACGTGGCGAGTCGATATCGTGGAGAACTGCGAAGTCGACGCGGAACTGTTCAAGCATCCGCATCAATATCAGGATTGTAGATTTCCCGCGAGCACGAAGGATCAACGGACGACGCTCTATTGGATAGTCGAATGGCGCATTCAGCATCACTTCTGTGAATGCGGCAAGTTCCGTGTCACCCTCGACAATTACGACACGCGGTGAGAAAAACATCTCGGCGACTGCTGTGTCGAACGCAAGGAGACTCTTTAGATTCAGCTTTTCCTCGGGCGAGAAACTGACCTCTTCGGATCGATATATATTGGGAACGGCGGCCTGAGATTGACGGTGCAATCGGATGATTGTCGTGTGATCCTGCAATGGATCGAGGAATGCTGGATGGTGAGTCGTCAGCATTACCTGCCATCCGCCATCGGACGCCAGCTTGTAAAGGTGGTCCTGTGCGGCACGAACCGCCGCAGGGTGCAGTGCTGTTTCCGGTTCGTCAATCAGGAGCATATGGCCAGGGAGAAAGGTGTCTTGTATCTGATTGTCCTTCTGAGCAGATTCAAGTTCAATCCTGAGGTTGTCAATTTCTTCCTGCTTTGCCTGCTTGGTTCTATCTGTTTTTGCCTTGTCCCTTGCAGCTTCAAGCTTGCTAATTGCTTTTTCTGAGTCCGTCCGTTTCTTCTTTTCCGCAAGCTTTGCATCACTGATCCGCTTTAGTTCTGACCGAGCTTCCAGCATTGACCAGAAAAGCGCTCTTTGCGAACCGGTGCCTTGACGTTGCCAACCAGCCTCATGGCCGCCCTCAGCCAACTCGATCCGAGTCCCCTTAATCAGCGCGTCTTCTGGTTTGATGTTAAGGTCGCCAATCCCTGGACGCAGTGTGACCTGACTCTCGGGGAAGACACGCTGGTATGATGTATTCACTTTCCTGGAGATTTCATTGATTTCGTCACGGAATTCGAGAACGGACTTCTGAGTCTCCGTTTCAAGTTCACGAATGAGTCGTCGCAGTTCGGACCCCTCATCATTCATCGCTGCGGCCAGGCGTTCCTTGATCGGTTGCAGGACAAGATCCAGAAGCAACTTGTGTTCTTGTTCCGGGTCTTCTAAAGAACCAATACGAAAGGGAATGGGGAGTCGGCTGTTGAAAACAGCATCAGCGCCGCCAGCCTTTCCATCTGGAGAGTATTCTTTGGTTTCGGGATCCCAAGTCATTCGAACCGGCGCACAGCCTTCCTTGCTCCATTGCCATCGTGACCTGACAAGCAGAGCACCATTGGTTTCAGCTTTCCACTTTTCATCAACATTACCTGCAGAGGGCGGGATGTGGACCCATAGTTCAACTTCCGCGGGTGCGTCTGCGGCCTTGGCATGCAGTTCACCAGCGAGGAGTGCAGTCTTCTTCACGGCTGCCTCGTAGGCGCGAAGAACTGTTGATTTGCCGGAGTTGTTAGCACCCACAAGGCACACAATATCGTCGAGTGCAACCTCAAGGCCTTCTGAACCGATACATCCGAAATTCGTAATACGCATTTTTACAAGACGCGATTGCTGGCCCATGCTGTAATCCAGATGAATGAGTTCTGTGGTTGCCAGAAATTAACCAAACGAACAGTAGTGCCCTAATGATATCGATCAAGTGGATGCAGTTTGTGAAGTGTGAACGAAATCGCAGTACAATTAATGCCATTGGCCCTTCTAATATCACGCCAACTGTTTCGGGTACGAGATTCGAATACTCAAGAGTGGACGTTTTTTCTGAGCTGATCAGGTAGGCAAAATTCCGTCCGTCTGAAATCCGGAGTCACCAGCGAAGCATCCGCGTCCTGAAGTCCGCTTTGCCTGGCAACGCGATAAATGAACGGCGTGTAGAGCCGGGCAAACTCGCCCCACGCCATCTCGTCCCGCAGATCTCTGATGCGAACCAGCAGGCTTGGCCTGGTTGTGTTGACTGTGTTCATTGGCGAGTCGCTCCACAGTCAGTACGGGCAACGACGAGGACGTCTTTCACGTCTTTGGCGAAATTCTCAGAATCTTTCCGCCTTGAACTGCCCGCGATGCCACCTTGCGAGCAGTCTTCAATCTTCATCCAGCCGGGCGATGATCGTTCGCCGGGCGGCGGTGGTGTCGTAGCTCACGTATTTCTCGATTCGTTTTCGTTCGAGTTCGATCAGAGTAGCGCGGTTGGTCCCTTTAGCCTCCGTTAGCTGGCTGTCGTAGTCGGCGACTTTATCGCTGACTGCTTTTCTGGCAGACGTATGAACCGAAACGGCCTCGTCACCGAACGCGGCAATCACTTCGTCGAGTTTCATTTGAATGGCGGGCGAAGGCTGTCGGGCAGCGTCTGCAATCGTCAGGGCGAATTCGCGAATGCCACCGGCAAAGGCCACGACTCGGCGAGCGTTTTCGTTAAAGACGGCTGGCTCGTCAGGATCGTCGCCTCGCAGTTTTCGCAGCAGTGTTGTCAGTTCAGTCAGGCTTTCTGCGTAACGCCCCTGGTCGGCCTGAAGCCACGCGAGTCCCTCGTACGGAAGTAGATTTTCAGGGTGCGAAAGTTTTACACGCTCGAAATATTTCTGAGCTTCGCGGTCTTCGCGATTCCGGTGCTGAATCAGTGCCCACGTAATCTGAGCGTCCGGCTCGTCGCCAACCAGTCGGCTGGCTGTGAGGTATTCGGCCTGCGCGGCTACGGGGACTCCTCGACGCGGCCCCGGTTCCCAGTAGGTCGCCAGCAGTTTTTTGATGGCTTCTTTGGCGGCGGGCGTGAGGCGATCCTGTTCGGGCGGAGTCGCGTCCGGCCGAAACAGTTTTGGGAGTTGTAAATTTTCGCCGACCTTCACCTGAGCCATTTCGTTTCGCAGATAGTCGAACAGTTCTGTTGGTTCGAGATGCACATCCTGGTTCCGGTCGCCGTTGCCCGAGTATGCGTCGGCGACGAACCAGCCGAACAGGCCGTGCTGCTTCTCGGCCCAGTCCAGTCCACGTTGATCAGCCGTGCTGGAAGCAATGGCCCAGGTCGAGCGGAATTCTGCCGGATCTTTTTCCGGCTTCAGCGACTCAATCAGTCGAGCGGCAGAGAGCTGACGCTGCTGATCGGCACCTTCACCGACTCGGGAGCAATCCAGCAGAAGCAGTTTTTCACGAGCCGGGCAGCCTTCGAGCTGTTCGCGCAGCCAGCTCAGCGAGATGCCGGATTCGGCGATGCGCGAGAGGTCGAAATCTTTCGCCGCCAGAAACGACAGCCCGTCGTCGTCGACGTATGCGTGCCCGGCGAAGAAGATGATCACTTCGCTGGCGACATCTGACTTGCCCAGCCAGTCCGGAATAGCCTGTTCGATGCGGACGCGAGTTTCGTCGACCAGCAACAGCGTGTTGTCAGGCTGGCAACCGTATCGATTCTGCAGTGTCTCGTGCAGAAGCTTCGCGTCGGAAGCCGTCCATTCGAGTTTCGACAATGTGTTGTCATCGTAATTCTGATTTCCGATCACGATGGCAAATCGGTTTTCGTTGACCGGTCGCAAGGCATCGATGGCCGCAACATCGTTCTGTTCGCGAGTGCTGTCGTAACTCAGCTCGACCTTGTCGCTGCGTCGCAGATCGGCAAGCTGAGCCGGCTGTCCGTTGATCGTGATCGAACAGTCCTTTGACGCGACAAAAACTTTTCGGTCAGCAGCACCGTCGCTGACGATCAGAGTGGAACTGCCTGACTGAAGTTCGAGGAGCTTACCGGTGTGCAGAAACTGACGCAGCGAGTTGACTTCGACAATGTCCGAGTGGTGAACGACGGTGACGCGGTCTCCGGCTTCAAGATCGCCGGGTTTCAGAATTCGACCATCAACAATCTTGTTTCCGTTGACCGTAACGGCGCACTCTTCGGCCAGAGGTAACTTGATCAGTTCAGTTTTTCCCTGGCGGTTTACTTCGATCGTCAGCGATGAAGCCAGCACGTCTCGCAGAAAACCGCTCAGCTTGCGTTTCTGCAGAGCGATAATTTCAGTGGCAGCTCGCGCGGCAGCCAGCTTCGGATCGGGGACGTGTCGGACAGTGACCTGGTCGTCAGGTTTCAGATCGTCGAGCAGAGCGCGCTCGCCGTTGAGCAGAATTCGTGTTGTCTCGGTAGCGCGAACCGTCAGCTCCGTGCGTTTGGTTCCTTCGGTAATCTGAACCGTGACCTGCTCATTATTTGGAAAGACCTCCGTCAGATATCCGATGCTTTCGTCTGGCCGCGAAACGGCAATTTCGAGGATGTCGCGACCGTCATCGTTCTTTGAATTTTTGATAGTGACATGATCGTCCGGCTGTAAATCGCGAGACGTAATGTAAGTCTTCTCGTTGAGCAGAATCTTTGGCGAGCTGCCAATCCTGATCTCCTGCGGGACGCCGTCTGAGCCGGTGATGGTGAAGAAGCCTCGATCAATTTCGACGCGACCGATGACGCCTTCGATAGGTACTCCCGTGTCGACGACTTTTCTCTCGTCGCCCGAGTTGCCCGGCAGGAACAGCATCACCAGGCTGAGGATCAGGCTTCCGCAGAACGCGGCGATGGCCACATTTCGCCGCGTCGAGTCCGCCGGTTCTTCGTCGGACGAGTCAGTGCCCTTCTTGATAATTCTGATGTCGATCTGCAGGTCCGATAGAGCGTCGGCTGCTGACTGATATCTCTCCGACTGATTTTTGGAAACGAGTTTCTGGACGACGTGAGCCAGGTCTTCGGGGACGCCTTCCAGAACACGGCTAATCTCAGGCAGTTTTCGATCCGGAGCGGCGTGCCACATCATCCAGCCAATCTGGCGATCTCGACCGAACGCGTTGAGGCCGGGAAACAGCGATTCAAAATTCGGCCCGCACATCAACTCGTAAGCGGCGAAGCCGAGCGAATAAAGATCACTGGCCGGCCCCACTTCGCCGAAGTCTTCAGACATGACTTCCGGAGCCATGTACTTGGTCGTGCCCTTGAGCAGGCTGCCGTCTTCATCGCTGACTCGTCGCGACAAACCGAAGTCACCGATTTTGATTCGCTTTCGCGAGTCGATCATCATGTTGGCCGGTTTGATGTCGCCATGCACGATGCCTTGCGAGTGCAGATATTTCAGTGCCCTCAGGCAGTGAGCGAGCGACGTGCGGACTGACTTCAGATCGAGCTGCTCTGTTGAAATGCGATCCGACAGGTTGCCCTGCATCAGTTCCATGATCAGCCAGCCGCGCTGACGATCGATGTCGTAAAACGTGATGATGTTCGGGTGCTGAAGCTGAGCGAGCAGTTGAGCTTCCTGCCAGTACCGCTCCATCTGCTCGGGCATCTGCAGGTACTGATCGTGGATCTGCTTGATCGCGACCTCGCGACCGAGTTCCGTGTCGCGGGCTCGGTAGACCGTGGCAAAACTGCCGGCTCCCACTTTCTCCAACAGTTCGTATCGAGAATCCGAAGCCACGAAGCATGCCCCTGGTGAAATGTGTGTTTTGACGGTCTGACTTTTGGGAACGCAGCGGTCACTGAGGAAAAGAAACGGAGAAAATGAGAAGAGTCTTTTAGAACATCCCCGCTCGAAGTAGCGACACGTGCATCTCACAAATCTGAGTTATTATCTCCGTGCCTCTGCGTTTTTCACCTCTGCGACCTCTTCGTCCAAATATTCCGGTTAGAGTAAGACGCGACGACAGCTCAGGTTGCAACGAAATCGGCTGTAGTTTCTCAACTGCGGAGCGTGTTGAACAGCCGGTCGCCTGCATCGCCGAGGCCCGGGACGATGTATTTCCGGTCGTTCAGGCATTCATCGACGGAGGCAGTGACAATCTCGGTTTCTGGAAATTCGTCATGCACAGCGGCGATGCCTTCTGGAGACGCGATCAGCACGACGAGTTTGGTTTTCGGAACACCCCATTGACGCAGCACGTCGAGAGCCAGGCACGCAGACCCACCGGTCGCCAGCATCGGGTCCAGAACCAGAGCGACGTCCGACGGCCCGGTCGGCGGGAGCTTACGGTAATACTCGACGGGCTTTGCGGTGGCCTCGTCGCGAAACAGCCCCAGGTGCCATACTTCGGCGGTCGGGATTACGTTCAGAAGTGGATCGACCAATCCAAGTCCCGCTCGCAGAATCGGCACGAGGGCGATCGTTTGCGACAGCACTTTTGCCGGAGCATCGGCGACTGGAGTCCTCACGGTCGTGTCGGCAAGTTCCAGATCCTCGGTCGCGACACTGGCGAGAATCGTCGCGATGATATGAGACAGCGTGCGAAATTCGGCAGGACTGGTCGACTCATCGCGAAGTTTGCCGAGGTGATGCTGCACCAATGGGTGGTCGACATGCCTGAGTCGTTTGCTGGCCATGATTCAGATTTCCATTTCGTGTTGCGAATACGTCGTCAGGACTTCCGCCGTTAGAACGTGAATATCCGAGGGCGATTGTCGCTGCAAGTAGACCGGCGGCACACGAGAACAATGCGGCCTCGTCGCAACCTTCAGGCTGTCGCTGCGCGCTGAGCTGAAGCTGCCGAAGAACGAACACCAGCGCGGCAAAGACCGGAACCTCACAGAGCCTGCTCCAGCCTGTGAAATTACAATCACAACTTAATCCGCTCTGCACTCGCCACATAGAATTCGTGGTGTGATCTGCTGGCGAAGATTCATATCAGTGATTCTTCGAATCCGCCGATCGCCACACTCCACGCAAGATGCAAACTTTATCGAGTCCCACGTGTCCATGAACACTCGCCCGGCGCCGAGCTGAATACCTCGTTCCTGGACGGTTTCCATCGACGCAAGCTGCGGCGACACGAACAGGTCATCGGCTTCGAGCTGCTCCATGATTCCGTTGCCGGCCCGAGTCGGCACAACTGAGCAGCACGACACTCCGGCCTGGAATGCAAACTCGATCGACCGCATGGCCCATTCGATGCCTTCCTCCTCGGTCAAAAACGGCGGCCTCAGCAGGATGAAGGTTCTGAGCCGGACACCTTCGCTCCGCAGCCGCTTTGCCGCTTGCGAAAAATCATCTGTCGTCATCTGCTTGTTCAATCGCGGCAGAACATCCGGATGTACGGTTTCGAGACCGAGCGCGATCTCCAGTTCGACGTGATGAGCTGCCAGCATGTCTCGAAACTCGAAACACCCGTCTCCGCAAAGCTTCGGGTGATTTTCGACGATGACCGACTTGAAACTCCGAACTTGATCAACGATCGTCGGCCAGTCTTCCTTCGGAATCGCCTTCGCATCGAAGAAGTTTCCCGAGTTGTAAAGCTTAACGTGCTGAGCCTTCGGTAGCCGCTGAAGCGCGTATTCAATCTGCCGGGGAATCGCACCGACCGGCACGGATTCGATCGTTGTGTTCTTCCAGAGATCGCACATCAGGCATCGAAACGGGCATTCGCGATTCGTCAGAAATATCGTGGCGACATCTTCAACAGCACCCTCCGCACTTCGCTCCGGTTCGACGATAAATTCGTAAGGCCGATCAACGTCGAGCGAGTTTCTTTCCGGTCGTGCTCGGACAATTTCGCGATCTCGGATTTCCTGAAAACGTCGCTCCACTTCGTCACCTATCGCAGGTCAGGTACTGCCTGTCGAAGTCCAATACTCAGATTGGACTCCGGAAGAAAAGGAAAACACGGAATTCAACACGACCGTTCCGTGTCTTTCGTAGTCTCTCGTTAAAAAGTGACTGCCGACAGCAGCGCATGAGAAAACGGCGACACGATTCTAAACCGTGTCGCCGTTTGAAACTGTCGTCAACCGCGTTCAAATCAGATCGTGAAGGAATTATCGAGTCGAGCTGTCGCTGCCGATCGGATCCCAGCCGGCGATTGCGGCTTCCGGAGCCAGTACGAAGATCTCCACGCGCCGGTTCTGGCTGCGGTTTTTATCGTCGGTGTTTGGGACGACCGGCTGATTATCGGCGTAGCCGGCGGCACCCATTCGCTCTTTTCCAAGTCCTGCTTTTCCAAGGTCGACAACGACGCTGTTGGCACGGTTCGTTGAAAGGTGCCAGTTTGTTGGATGCTGGGCTCTGGTTGACGCCTTGCTGATCGGTTTGTCATCCGTGTGCCCGACGACAAGGATATTCAGTCGTTTGGCTTCGCCCTCGTTCATGATCTTTGCAAAATCACGAAGCAACTGAGTCGCGCTGGACTTAATCGTCGCGCTGCCGGAATCAAACAGGACGTCCGACGAGAACTTGCTGACGCCGGTGTCTGGATCGAAATTGAATCCTGGGTATTTTTTCACCAGGTCGGCGAACTTCTGATTCGCAGACTGTGGGAGCGGATTCTGAAGGTTCTTCAACTGATCCTGCAGCGAGACGAACCGGTTTTTCATCTGGTCCCGCTCAGCGTTGAGATTGTCCAGCCGCGAATTCGCGACATCCAGCCGCCTTTTGTAATCCTCGTTCTGCTGCTGAAGCTGCGCAAGTGACTGCGACGCGGCCGCATTCTGATCGGCCAGAGCTTTGTTCTGACCGTGCAGATCTCGAAGTTGAAGCTGGCTTTGTCGCAGCCAGTTATTCGGAACAAGATTACACCCGGACTGCCCCAGCGCGAGAGCACTCACGACAAGACAGAGAAAGGCACGAGTCGAGACAAGCATTCAGAACTCCTTTTCGTACCGTCTGCTCTGATGAATCAGGAGAGAGGCCGTTTGTTGGGAAGGCGACACGCTGGCCCGCGGGAAGGCGTCGATGTCGAAGAAGGAGGGACCGTAACCGGCGCAGAAACACCCATCCCCGGCAAAAGGGACGTACGAAACAGCGACGGACAATGTTCAATTTGGGAAACTACAGCGAGATGGAGAGCGTTCGACAGGACGTCGAGAGAGTTTCAGCGAAGGAAACTTTCGAGGAGGTCGCGGTTTATAACCAACCTCCGCCAGGCCACAAATACCAGTTTTCCGGGGTTTCGATTCAGTTTCCGAAGGTTCCGGCGATTTTCCACGACCAGAAAATTACTCGGCAATTCACAGCTCCGGCCGCTGCATTTTCGGAAAACGCTCTGTTAAACTCGGACGTTTCGCCCGCCGTCCTGGTGACTCGGAATTAGAGGACGCCGCGGGTGTTGCCGTTTTCAGACCTGATGATTCGCATCAATTGAACAACTTTCACAGGCGGACTTCGTTGTGAGTGCAACTTCAGTAATCGGGCTTCAGTGGGGTGACGAGGCTAAAGGAAAAATTGTGGACCTGCTGACAGAGCAGCATGACATCGTGGTTCGATACCTCGGTGGCAACAACGCCGGCCACACCGTCATCTTCGGCGGCGAGACCTATAAACTGTCGCTGCTGCCCGCCGGAATTCTGCATGACTCCGTCGTTTCCGTCATCGCAACCGGTGTTGTCATCAACCCGAAAGCCTTCCTGGAAGAGCTCGGCCGGATCGTTGAACGTCGGGGCAATGTTCCTCCGGAACGGATGCTGATCAGCGACCGAGCCCACGTCATCTTCCCATACCATATGGCCGAGGAAGCTGCGTTTGAAAAAGCTCGCGGGGGAGACGCCATCGGCACGACGATGCGAGGCATCGGAACCTGCTACCGCGACAAGGCCGGACGAACTCACGCGATTCGAATGGGTGACCTCGTCAATCCAGAACGCCTGCGCCGCCGGCTGGAAGAGATCGTCCCGCAGAAAAACCGAGCCATCGCAGCTCTCGACGACGACTTTACACCGTTCGAAGTCGACGCGATTTTTGACGAGTACTCAAAGTACGCCGACCAGCTTCGCCCGTACGTTACCGACACAACATCGTACCTGCACAAGGCCGTCGCCGGTGGTAAGAAGCTGCTGTTCGAAGGGGCTCAAGGCTGCCTGCTCGATATCGACCACGGATCGTTTCCGTACGTGACCTCGTCAAACAGCTCTGGCTGCGGTATCCACAGCGGCAGCGGCGTGTCTGAACGAGAAATCTCGAAGATGATCGGCATTGTCAAAGCCTACACGACACGAGTCGGCGGCGGTCCTTTCCCAACCGAACTCGACGACGAAATCGGCCAGCACATCCGTGACGTCGGCAACGAATACGGAACCGTCACTGGCCGGCCTCGTCGTTGCGGCTGGTTTGACGCCGTGGCCACCGGTTACGGAGCACGGCTCAGCGGAGTTGACTGCATTGCCGTCATGCTGGTCGACGTGCTCGACGGTCTGGACGAAATCAAGATCTGTGAGGCTTACGATTTCAACGGAGTTCGAACAACGGACTTCCCGTCGCACGTCGAAGACCTGGCTCAGATGAAGCCGATTTACCGAACGGTTCCCGGCTGGAAGAGCGACACTACCGGAGTCCGCAAGCGTGCCGACCTCCCGGCGAACGCACTGAAGTACGTCGAGACCGTCGCTGAACTGGTTGGTTACCCCGTCGAAATTATCTCCGTCGGTCCCGACCGCGAACAGACGATTCTCGACTGACGGCTCAAGTCTGGTACAGGGTGCTCCGTAACTCTCTCGGCGAGTGGCAGTATGATTACTCGATGCCTCGCAATTTTCGTTGTCCTGGTTCTGTCGGAATTGCCAGCGTTCGCCGAACCGCCACATGTCAGTTACATCTTTCCGGCGGGTGGGCAGCGAGGATCGGAGGTCTCGTTCAAGGTCGGCGGCCACTATCTCCATGAAGGCTGCCCGTTCAAAATGTCCGGGCCCGGTGTGACCGCGTCAGCTCGAATCGAACGCACGGAAACGGTCTGGTTCGAAGGCCCGCTGATTCCGCAACCAGCATCCCAACGCAAAGAAGATTACCCAAAGGACTATCTGGGCTCGGTGAAAATTGCGAATGACGCGCCGCTGGGAATCCGACTATGGCGAGTCAACACGTCGCAGGGTGTCACTTCGCGGATGAAGTTTGTGGTCGGCAATCTTCCCGAGGTCGTCGAAGAAGAAATCGATGGCGAACCAATCCCGGCGAGTGTCCAGCTTCCGGTCACGATTAACGGGCGCATCTTCCCAAGAGAAGACGTCGACATCTGGACGTTCGAAGCAAAAGCCGGCGAGCGGATCACGTGCGAAGTCAACGCCGCGAGACTGGGCTCGCCGCTGGATTCCCGTATCGAAATTCGAACTCCCGATGGCAACGTACTGACAGAAAACGTGGACGCGTTGGGAATCGACTCGTTCGTACAATTCGTGGCTCCCAAAGCGGGCCGCTACGAATGCCGAATTCACGACATCGAATTCGGAGGTCTGCAACATTACGTCTACCGTCTGACGATTCGAAAAGGACCGCATCTCGAATCGGTTTACCCGTTGGGCGGACAGCGAGGCGACGCGGTCAATCTGCAACTTTCCGGCTCAGACCTCCCAACGGCACAAGCAACCCTCGCCATCCCCGAAGATGCAGAGCGACAATTCAACCTGAGCCTGACGGACGTCGCCTCAAACGCCGTTACATTCGTAACGGGCGACTTGCCCGAGCATCTGGAAGTCGAACCAAACGACGTTACGGATACGGTGACGGCAGAGGCGGTGCCCGTCAAATCGGGGATGGTTTTCAACGGTCGCATCGACAAACCAGGCGACGTCGACCTGTTCCACTTTTCGGCGGAAGCGGGCAGAACACTTCTGCTGGAAGTTCAGTCGTCTCGACTGGGGATGGATCTGGATTCGATCCTCAGCGTTCTGTCGAGCGACGGCAAACAGCTCAAAACCAACGACGACCTCGCTGGCGGCATTCCTGATTCGCGACTTGTCTGGAAAGTCCCGGACGGCGAAACCTTCTTTCTGAAAATCCGCGACCAGTTTGATCACCGCGGCGGAAGTCGCTTTGCCTACCGAATCTCGGTCTCCGAAGTTTCCGAGCAGCACTTCGAGCTGAAGCTCCCCATTGACACGGTAAACATCGAGCAAGGGTCAGAAACCAAACTCAAGATTGGCATCGATCGATCGTTCGGCTTCAAAGGCGAAATTGAACTAACGGTCGAAGGTCTGCCCGACGGGGTTACCGCTGAAGCTGTGAAGATCGCAAAGAATCGACAGGACGCTCAACTGATCATCAAAGTCGCCGAGTCCACGAAACCTCAAATTGCCGAACTGAAAGTTGTCGGCAGAACACTCGATGTCGAACCGGAACGAAAGCAGGAAGCCGCTTTCGCCGCGACAGCTGACGAGCAACCCGTCGTGGGCCTGACTTTGGGAGTGGCCATCAAAACGCCGTTCCGGATCCACTCGCCATTCGAAACACGTTACGCCTCGCGAGGAACCACCTACACACGGCGTTACTACATTGACCGGGGCGGATTCGAAGGACCAATTGAAGTTGAGCCTGCCGACCGTCAGGTCCGACATCTGCAAGGCGTCACCGGCGACAAAATCATTGTGCCATCTGGGGAGTCAGAATTCGACTACACCGTCAGCCTGCCGCCATGGATGGAGATCGGTCGGACGAGCCGTTTCTGTCTGATGGGCTCGGCATTCGTCGAGGACCAGGCCGGCACAAAACATCGAGTCAGTTTTTCATCACACGCGCAGGACGATCAGGTGATCGTGCTCGTCGATCCCGTCCGCATCAGCCTTCAGCTTCCGTCTTCAACATTCGTTGTGAATCGTGGAGGTTCGATCGAAATTCCGGTCAAGGTTGTACGAGGAACCGGTCTCTCAGGGGACATTCGAATCCACGTTTCGGCACCGCCTCACCTCAAAGGCTGGTCAGCGCCGCCGTTCGTCATTGCCGCCAACGATGACGCCAGCCTGTTGAAGCTGCACGTCGTGCAGAATTCAAGCGACGTATTCAACGCACCACTCATCGTGCATGCAGAAATGGAAGATGCAGATGGCAAGCCCGTCCGAACTGAGTCGCGAATTTACATTCGCTTTCGAGACGACCAAGCCGTCAGTCAACGATCAGGCGGCAAGAGTCAATAGAGTACGTCAAGCGTTTCGAAATTCTCTAGAACGATGACGCGACATGAGCAACAGTCAGAATCAATCCAGCAAGCCGGCTGATGACTCTTCGAAAGTTGCCGAGTTCATGCAGACGGCGACCGCATGGCACGAGGCCGGACATGCGGTGATGGCTGTGTCGTTGGGACGCTCGATTGAGAAAGTCACGATCTCGCCAGCTCAAATGCAGACTGGCGGCAGCCGGCTGGGCATCTGCAAGATTCAAAAGGGACGCTCGAAGGCGTCGAACGATCGCCTCGAAGAAGACGTCATGATTCTGCTGGCCGGGATGGTTGGGGAGAGCCGTTTTACAGGCCGCTACTGCGTTGACGGAGCCGCTCAGGATCTTGCATTTGTCGAGCGGCTGCTTTCCACTCGAGCGAACAACGGGCGTCAACTGGAACGTCTAACTCGTCGCATGCTCGACAAAACCGAGCACGTACTCGCTGAAGAAAGGCACTTCGAAGCCATCAAGCTGATCGCAAACGAGCTTGTCACCAAAGTAACAGTCAGCGGTCGCGCTGTCCGTCATTTCTTCGAACAGGCGACGCGCGGATCAAAATGACGTCAAATCTGTTGCCGTTGCGAGCGACGGTTCCGTGAAGGAAAAGGAATTCCTGTATACAGACGCCGACCACGGCTGCCTGCCAGGCAATTAATCGAACAACTGATTGACTGGCTACATTCGTCGATCGATTGAGCCGTCCGTCATCGGGCGCTTTCAAGCGAGCTTGTCGCCTCACTCGGATCGGCCTTAAGCTGGTCGGCTTCTTCTACTGACAGAAGTGCCCGGAGCCTGCCATGAGTCGAATCGTCTTTGTGATTCTGCTGACATTGATTGCCTGCCTGACGACGTCGCCAGCTGACGCTGCCAAGCGGAAAAAAGATCCTCGCGTTGTCCAGGCGGTGAATCGCGCGTTGGATTACCTCGCCCGGGAACAGCGGCGGCAGGGCTATTGGGAAGCCAACGGAGGACAGTATCGAGTCGCCATGACAGCTCTTGCCGGCAACGCGTTTTTGTGCGAAGGCTCGACAACAACTCGTGGTCGCTATGCGAAGAACGTCCGACTGGCCGTCGACTACCTCATGGAAATGTCTCGTCCCAACGGGCTGATCGGTTTCAAGGAAGACTACCACTACACCTACGGACACGGATTTTCGATGCTGTTCCTGTCCCAGGTGTTTGGCGAGGAGGAAGACGTCGAGCGTCGCGAAGAACTGAAGAAAGTTCTAACCAGAGCTGTTGAATTCAGTGCTCAGGCTCAGACGAGCCGCGGCGGTTGGGGATACGTTTCGGCCAAAGATCAGCCAAACTTCGACGAAGGCTCCACGTGCATTACTCAGGTGCAGGGATTGCGGGCTTGCCGAAATGCCGGCATCGCCGTCCCGGCCGAGGTCATCGAAAAAGCCATTAAGTACATTGAAGACTGCACGACTCCGGACGGCGGAGTCCAGTACAGCATTCGTGGCGGAGGGCCTCGACCACCCATCACAGCGGCAGCCGTCGCAGCCATGTTCAACGCGGGCGAGTACGAATCGAAAACCGTCGCCAGAATGATGTCGTACTGCGAGCGGAATATCGATCCGGGAAAAACAACATCGCAGTTCTTCGGCCACTGGCACTACACGCACTATTACTACTCGCAGGTGAAGTACCGCCTGGGAGACGAAGCCTGGGACAAATACTTCGATGACGTCAGCAAAGAGATCCTGCGTAAGCAGTCAGCATCCGGAGCCTGGAAAGAAACGCACATCGGCGACGTCTACCCCACGGCCATGAACGCGACGATTCTGCAGCTGGACAATGGCTATCTTCCGATTTACCAGCGATAGACCATTTTCATGGATTCTGTGCAGGAGCAGGCACCTGGACTCGCCATCGTTTCCGTTGTGCCCATCCTGCAGAACACTGGAAACGAATTCTGACAGTGCTCCAGCTCGCTGCTTTGCGTGGGTTGTTCGGACAGACTACTTCGGTAACACGCCGCGCGCGACTTCGTCTTCCCATTCGTCAAGCAGTGGCCAATCGACCGCGCAGGTTCCGAAGTCGGCCATGTGCTGATACCCGTCCAGGCGGGCGATTGTCGAATCGAGCTGAGCGTTGTCCTTTCGGAACGGCGGTCCATGACTGGGCAGCAGCCATTCCACATCGCTGTCTCGAATTCGAGTCAGCGACTCGATGAAATCCGGAATGTCGGAACCGTGATGGGCGTCGATGTTGCCGACACAGCCGTCCCGGTAAATGTTGTCCGCACAGAACAGCAAATTGTCCAGCCGGAAGGAAAGCATGCCGTCTGTGTGTCCCGGAGTGTGCCAGACATCGAGCGTTTTCGAGCCGAGAGCCAGCGTTTCCCCTTCGTTGATGATCCGGTCAAGTGAAAGAGTCGGCAGATCGATCGAGATATCCTGTGCGGAAATCTCAGCATAAGTCACGATGCGATCGCCATCCTTGAGCAGCCGTGCGGATTCCGGATGCCCGATTGTTTCGGCCTGTGGAAGCAGTTCTTTGGCTCTCTTCAGACCTTGAATGTGGTCAACATCCGCGTGTGTCGCAACGAGGTACCGGCAATTTGCCAGTGAGAAATCCATTTGTCGGATGAGTTCGATGATTTCCTCAACGGTATCTTCGTAACCGATGTCAATGAGCATCCAGTCCGGGCCGTCGAACACAAGATAGACGCAGCAGCCAAGCCGCTTCCGCGCCTGATAATTCATTTCGATGACGTTCGGAAAAATTTCCGTGCGATCAATCATGGGAACTTCGCTTATTTTCTGGACGGTGTGTGTTGTTCGAATTGCCTGAGCAAGAAATTACGACACAGAGTTCTTTGAGATAAAACAGGATTACCATGCCTCAATTTCTCAGCTGTTGCCATTACCTTTGAGGACTTCAGCTTTGACCTTCGGCGGCTTCTGCTTCAATTCGAAGATTCTCTCTTCGAGGCGGGAAATGATTGGCAGAAAATCGTCGACTTCTTTGGCGTTATTTCCCTGTTCATGCTTTCGGAACAGAAAGAGGTACGTGACGTTCTGCGGCCGCCAGCGATGAAAGTACATCTCGTTCTTTTCGACAATCGCCTGTCGGAGCTCCTCAACATCGAGCATGGCGACGGACGGACCAAATTCTGTGCTCGGAATTTCAGATGACAAATCGCCCGTCAGAGTCCGGGCGAAGATCGTCGACACAATGCCGTAGCCGAAGTTTGTCAGGTGGACGCCTTCCTCGGTAATCTGTTTTGAGCTGAACAGGCTCAGTTTCTGTTCGACAGGAGACCAGACATCAATGAAATGAAGCGAACGATCATCGGCCAGCTGCTTAACTGCGTCGACGAACTGCTTGCGGACGACGTTGTGTTGATCAGGCTTCGGCAGTGGCGGCCCCGCGTTGAAAAGCGGCAGAGGCGACACGAGAACAAGCCGGGCATTGGTCGACGAAAGATCGTCCAGCAGTTGGCCGTACTGCTTGACGAAAGTGTCGATGTACCCTGGACCGTTGAAGGCCTCGTTGCCTCCATAGTTGAGCATGATGACAGTTGGCTTCAATTCGCGGACCTGCTCCAGCATCCGAGCGTAGCCTTTGGCTGGAGGATCAAAGATTCCCCTCGACTCGGCGAAGACCGTATCGCCACTCCAGCCCAGATTTCGAAAGCGGATATTTTCTTTCGGAAACTGAACCTGAATGGCAGTTTCCAGCCAACCGTAGCGCTGAGCTCGTTCAAAAAACGTATCGCCCAGCAGAACAACGCGATCGCCATTGACGAGCTGAAACGACGGGGCTGACTCAGCACTTTGAATTCTGAGTACGGTCATTGCAAAGATCACAAGAGCTGCAGAATGCAGATATCTCAACATGGCAGCGTCCATTTTCACTTGCAGAGCGGGCAGTGCCCACCAACTTGAAAAGTGCTGATGGGCAGCGCCCACCCTACTGATTTGACAGATTCTACGATGAACTATTCCGGATAGCTCTCTTTAACAACCGGGTTGGTCAGAGTTCCGATTCCGGTAATTTCGATGGAGACCGAGTCGCCGTCGAACAGCGTGAATTCGTCGGGAGGCACAATACCCGTGCCGGTCATCATGAATGCTCCGTTAGGGATGTCGTTTTCTCGAGTCAGCCATTGAATCAGATCTTTGAATTCTCGTGCCATCTGGCCGAGATTCGTTTCGCCTTTGAAAACCGACTTGCCGGATCGCTCGATCGTCAGTTTGATGACGGTCGCTTCTTTGTTGAGCTTGTCTTCTGCCAACTGGATGCACGGCCCCAGACCTGCACACTGGTTGTAGACTTTAGCCTGCGGCAAGTAGAGCGGGTTTTCGCCTTCGATATCCCGAGCCGACATATCATTGCCGATGGTATATCCGACCAGATTCCCATTCGGTGAAATTACCAGCGTGAACTCAGGCTCGGGAACCGACCATTTACTGTCGTGTCGAACTCGGACGACCTGTCCAGGGCCGGAGACTCGGGCAGCGTTCGCTTTGAAAAATATCTCGGGACGATCAGCCGTGTAGACCATGTCGTAGTGGGACGCTCCGGCTTCAGACTCTTCCATGCGAGCCACCTGGCTTCGCTTGTAAGTCACTCCAGCCGCCCAGACCTCTTGCTGGTCAATCGGTGCCAGAAAACGAACTTCGTTGATTGGAATTGGCTGAGCATTCGGATCGATCAGGAACTTCGCCAGCCCAAACGGATCAGGCGAATGCAGGATGTCACAGAGCTTGCGGCACTTCTCGACCTGACTCAAATCAAGCGGCTGCACGTTGTCGTCGTTGACCGCGACGATGACAACTTCTCCGTTCGATGGCGCTACCCTGGCGAGTCTCATGAGCTGAACCTTTTTGGTGATATCTGTGACTGAGCGTCCTGTTGCCGCAACCGTCGTTTAACATTGATGGCGTCAGCGACCCTGTGACTCAAGATAGTCGAGTGTGACCTGCATGTCCGGTGGCAATGGTGCCTCAATCGTCATCTCATTTCCACTCTGCGGGTGTCGAAATGTCAATCGCATTGCATGCAGAGCCTGCCTCTGAATGAGGATCGTGTTTCCGGTAGCGGCATCGCATTGCGGATTAAGGTCCGACGGAGTCACCTGCGACCGACCTCGATAGAGACTGTCCGCGAGAATCGGGTGGCCGAGGTGGCTCATATGAACGCGCAGCTGGTGAGTCCGACCGGTCTTCGGGAGCAGCCTGACGTACGTCGCCTTCTTGAATCGCTCGATGACCTCGTACCGAGTGGTGGCTTCTCGTGAATTGCCGCCCGGCTCGCAAACCTGCATTTTTTCGCGTTTGCCCGGATGAACAGACATGTGAGTCTCGATCGTGTCGGAGTCAAAGTCCGGGCACCCCCAGACCAGTGCGCGATATTCTTTGGTGACTTCTCGTTTTTCAAACTGGCTGCTGAGTCGACTGTGAATCTGATTGTCCTTCGCGACGATAATGACGCCCGTCGTGTCGCGGTCCAGTCGGTGGACAATGCCTGGCCTGAGTTGCCCGGCCATGTCGCTGAGCTGGTCAAAGTGAAACTGCAACGCTCCGGCCATCGTTCCGTGATAGTTGCCTCGCCCAGGATGCACGATCATGTTGGCCGCTTTGTTGAGAACGACCAGACTGTCGTCTTCGTAAAGAATCTCAAGCGGAATGTCTTCAGCAGGAAGTGACGAATCCGACTCTTCGGGCAGCTTGACGCTCAGAGAATCGTTGACCCGCAGTCGTCGTCCAGTCTTGGCTGGCAAACCGTTAAGCAGGACCGCCCCCTGATTGATCGCCTTTTGAAAAGCCGACCGACTGTAGTTTGGGTAAAGCCGCGCGAGGTAATGGTCGATCCGCCAGCCATGAGCGCGAGCTTCCACTGTGATACTGATCGCCTCGTTGGCTGAAAGTTCGCTCATTCCTTCGGACTTGACTCACCGGCTGCGTCATCCGTCACGGCTGCGTCGCCTGCGGGAGAACTGCCGGCAGCAGCACCGTCCGCCGGAACCGCCGCATCGCCTCCAGCGGGAATTTCAAACGGCGGCGCATCGTCGATCTTCAGCTCAGACCAGTCAGCAGGAAACAGCTCTTCCGGAATCGGTGGCAGCGTAACTGGCAATTCGGGATGCCCTGAAGGAAGACCATCCTGCGGTCGCGCTCGGTCTTCTGGCTTCGGAGACTGTTTAGAAAACCACGCATAGAACGACTGGGTACTGCCCTTCTTCAATGCCTCAATTCGACTGTCGACAAGCGACGCGTAGATCGAATTCGGAATACCTTTGACTTTTTCGTAGGCAGCAATGGCCTTATCCATATTCCCATCTGAGGTCGCTTCGAACAGCCGCGCCTGGCCGAGCAGTGCTCGCTCACGGGCAGCTGGCGGCAGGTTCGCACTGCTGAGAACTGACTCCAGTGCTTCACCGGCTTTCTTGAATTGTCCGTTCGCGGCCGCTCGATCACTGAACTGAAGCTGGACGGCTTCACGAAGCAGCATTTCACCTTCTGTGAGGCGAGCCCAGACGGCCACGTCGGTGCCGGGGAAATCGGAAGCTACGTTTGCGAAATCGGCAGCAGCCTGAGCCGCTGCGAATTTTGACCATCGCTCTTCCGCGCCGGCCTGACCATTATTCGCCACATAAGACGCCGCCCCGAATACAATCAACAACGCGACGACACCAAAGGCGATCTGCTTGCCATATTGCTCGATGATGTGTGGGCCGTGTTCGGCTGCTTCAGTTCCGTGAAGTTGCTGCGGTTCACCTGTGCTCATCGAGCGTGCCTTGCCTTACAGAAATAATTCGAAAGTCCACTGCATCCTGAAATGCGGACCTGCCGCCGATCGGTGCATCGAGAGATCCCTCGACACAGGCGGTCATGGCCAACTTCAGAAGTTCCACACCTGCAAAGTCAGCCTGCAAGGTGAGTATAGGGGCGGCTGTTTTTGACCGTCAAGCAGCGATCCAACGCTGGCTGAGGCAAAGCGAATCGCGACTCAATCAAAGTGCTCGTCGGTCGGATCAAATTTGGGAATCACGATATTGAGGATCTTCATCGTGCCGATCGCTCGATGACGAACTCCGGGCGGAATTCGCACACACATCCCCTGCCGCAGCGGAATCATCTCGTCGTCAAGCTGCATCTTCGCATCGAGCCCGCATTCAAGAATGAAATAGGTCTCCGTTAATCGTTTGTGGTAATGCAGTTCGGCGTCGGCCTTGATTTCCGTGACGTGAATCGTAGCCGGATAGTCGGCCACTTCCGCAAACGCCCGTTTGGCAATGCCGCACGGACACGGCGTTCCCGGCAGTTCCTCAAAGTCAACAACCTGCCATCGTGGCTCGATGGTACCGCTCATACTGAGTACTCCGGCAAAAAGAGAAACGTGGTAATGTCGTCGCCGGACCGGCATCAGACCGCAGGTGAGGTTGGAACCATACTCGCCGGACAATTCTCACCCCATCCCGTACCACAGAGTGCCTGCCACACCGTGTTCCGCCGTTGCCAGAAGCAACGACAGATGCGTTGCGTGCTGCGGCTACATGTAGTCGGGAAGTTCTGATGCTGGTGAGTACCGAAGAGGCTCCATCGTAAAAGATGCTCGGCCCTGGCTTTGGCTGCGTACTGTCGACGAGTAACCGAACATCTTCGCCAGGGGAGCCTCTGCCTCGATGACGTGCAGGTCGCCCCTGACCTCAGTCCCCGTCACGATGGCTCGCCGGGAGTTCAGGTCGGACTGAATTGGGCCTGTCGAATCATCAGGGCAGGTAATCTCCAGCTTCATGATCGGTTCGAGAACTACGGAAACGGCATTCTGCAGGGCCGACTGGAATGCCTCACCGACTGCGGCGTAGATGGCCGTCTCGTTTGTGACTCCGGCACGATGTTGAAAATCCGTAATGACCACCTTCAGCTGAGTCATCGCGAATCCCTGGATACCTGTTTGAGCTTCGTCCCTAACCGCACTCATAAGAACCGCGCGATGAATTGCCGGAAGGTCGCGAAGGTCGATCTCGCTGGCAACGTCGACCCCGATGACATCCGCTGCTGGCGAAAGTCGCAATTTCACCGCAGCGAAGTTCGGTCCAGTCGATGTTTCTTTATCGAAGGTTCCCTCGACGGAAATCGGCGACGAGATTGTTTCTTTGTAGGTAACTCTCGGCTTGTGGACTCGGATTTTCAGGTTGAATTCCCGTTCCATACGGTTCTTCAGAACTTCCAGATGCAGTTCTCCCATGCCCGAAATAATCGTCTGCCCTGAATCCTGATCGGTCGACGCAGCGAATGTTGGGTCCTGAAGCGCCAGACGCCCCAACACCTGCTCAAGCTTGTCTTTGTCGCCGCTGGTTTCCGGTTCAACAGCCATCGAAATGACGGTTTCCGGAAACGTAATCTGCTCAAGAATGATCGGTGCCTTGGGGTCGCAAAGAGTATCGCCAGTCACCGAGTCTTTGATTCCGACAACGCCGACTATTTCACCAGCCTGAGCAGAATCCTGTTCGATTTTCTCTCGCGAGTCCGCCTGAATGTGCCACAGACGGGTGATGAATTCTTTCTTACCAGTGCGAGGATTCACCATGCGGGAACCACTTGCAATCGTCCCCGAGTAGACTCGCATAAAGTACAGGTCGTTGTGCTTATCCGCGACGATTTTGAAGATCAGTCCGCAGAATGGAGCTTTAGGATCCGGTGCCCTTGCAATTATTTCCGGATCGACTCCAGTTGGTGCTGATGCCGCAACACCGTTCACGGGGGGGCGTTCAAGAGGGCTTGGCAGAAAGTCAACAACGCCGTCGAGGACCGGTTGGACTCCGACACACTTCAACGCCGTGCCCGCAAAAACGGGCGTCAGCTTTCCCGCGACTGTCGCGCTACGAATGGTTTTTCGAAGCTGCTCCGCAGAGAGATCTTCTTCGGCAAAATAGATTTCCATCGCCTCGTCATCGAACTGACATGCAATGTCGATCAGTCCGATTCGCAAAGTTTCAACGTCATCGGTCAAGTCTTCCGGGATCTCGACCGCAACCATTTTCCAGTTATCGTCTTCTCCGGAAAACGTGAGCAGCCTCCGGTTCAGCAGGTCGACCACAGTGCGGTCAGGATCAAGACCCGCCGCACTTCCGAGTGTTGAAAGGGGGATCGTAATCGGCACAAGCTGCCTGTCAGAACCAGTACTTTCGCAAAGTCGAGTCTTGATTTCATCAAATGTGCGCTGGTAGTCAGCACCGATCCGGTCGATCTTGTTGATGAAGCAAATTCGCGGAACGTTGTATCGATCGGCCTGACGCCAGACCGTTTCACTTTGTGCTTCAACGCCTTCGACCGCGCTGAAAACCACAACCGCACCATCAAGAACCCGTAGCGAACGCTCAACTTCCGCTGTGAAATCGACATGCCCCGGAGTGTCAATAATGTTGACCGTTGCCCCGTTCCAGGACGTTGTCACACACGCTGAATAGATGGTAATTCCGCGTTGGGCTTCTTCGGGATCAAAGTCCGTCGTTGTCGTGCCGTCATCGACCTCGCCCATTCGATGCGACGTGCCGGCGAAATAAAGAATCCGCTCCGTCGTGGTCGTCTTCCCGGCGTCGATGTGAGCAATGATGCCAATGTTTCGAACGAGTTCCATCTTGCCGGCCATCGTGTTTCTCGCTGAGCAGTTTTGGTTTCGAGTTAAGTCGCTCAGGCCCTGAAACCTGTAAGCGAAACCTGAGTTAGAAAGCTGACGCTCGCAACGAAAGGCTCACCATCAACCCGCCGGTTCCTTACCTGCGTACGCACAACGAGCCGACGAAGCGCCATTGCTCCGCCGGCTCGAGTAAATCCTGCAAGACTCGTCCTTACGCGAAGTGCGAGAACGCCTTGTTTGCATCGGCCATACGATGCACATTGTCTCGCTTGGTAAAGGCTGCACCTTCGCGTCGGTAGGCGGCCATCAGTTCGTCAGCCAGACTGTTTGCTGTCGGGCGTCCCTTTTTCCCACGGACCGCTTCAAGCATCCAGCGAATCCCAAGCGCCTGACGTCGTCGCGGGCTAACCGGAGTCGGTACCTGGTAAGTGGCACCACCAACGCGTTTGGATCGAACTTCGATGTGAGGCTTCACGTTCTCCAGCCCGACGGCAAAAACCGTATAAGGCTCCACGTCGGTCATCCGTTTTTCAATGATTTCCAAGGCATTGTAAAACACCTGAGTCGCGACGCTCTTCTTGCCGTCCAGCATCAGACAGTTGATGAATTTTGTGACGAGCTTCGAATTAAAACGTGGATCCGGCTCAATGTCACGATGTGTTGGCACATACTCTGCGCCCATTGCTTCGCTCAAGGTACTGTTCCCGAAGTTGGTCGAGAATCTCTTCCCGCAGTTTAAAAAGATCAGCCTGCCAATCAGGCTGGGATGTCGTAACAACTCGACGTCAGATAAGGCTTCTCAGCCCGTCGAAGTCTACTTTCGCTTCGCCCCGGCGGCACCGCCACCTCGCTTTGCACCGTATCGGCTGCGAGCCTGCTTACGTCCATTCACGCCGAGTGTATCAAGCACCCCGCGGATGATTTTATAGCGAACACCAGGAAGGTCGCGGACACGACCACCACGAACGAGCACGATCGAGTGCTCCTGAAGGTTGTGACCCTCACCAGGAATGTACGCGGTCACTTCCTTGCCATTCGAAAGTCGAACACGAGCCACTTTACGAAGAGCCGAGTTAGGCTTCTTCGGAGTCACAGTCTTCACCAGAAGACAGACACCTCGTTTCTGCGGGCACTCTTCCAGCAGAGGGGTCTTGCTCTTGGCTTGTTGTTTCTTGCGAGGCTTCCGGATGAGCTGATTAATCGTTGGCATTAGAAAGTGAATCCTGAAATCCGTACTGATTGCAGCCTTCGCCAGACTGCACGTTTACGTGTGAAAATGTGTCTGCCATTGAAACGCGTCCCTGCCCAGCAAGACTTTCCAAGCAGGTGGCAACTTCATCTGTGTGATCGTGCGACCGCACTACTTAAGTCTGCTCCGCATCCGTCTGTTCCGGCGCGACATAAGAGCCGAACAGAAGCGATGCATCATTACTTTCGTTAAGTAGATTCATCCGGGCTGCCATGATCCGATCTTTTTCAGCCTGCAACTCCTGCAAGGCTTCCGGACGAATCCGTACATCGGCATCCTGATGTGAATGGAAACCCGTTCCTGCAGGAATCAAGTGGCCCAAGATAACGTTTTCTTTCAGTCCAACCAAGTGATCGACCTGCCCTCCCAAGGCTGCTTCGGTCAAAACCTTGGTTGTTTCCTGGAACGATGCGGCAGAAATGAAGCTTTCGCTCTGAACCGCCGCTTTCGTAATCCCCATAAGCTGCGTGACAGCTTTTGCCGGTCGTGCCTTGGTAAATGTGGCCGGCACACCACCATCCGCTTCAATCTCAGCATTGACCGCTTCAATTTCAGTTCGCAGCACAACGTCACCGCGTTCGTACTCTGTACTGCCCGGTTCCGTGACACTGACTGACTTCCGAACCTGCTGATTGGCGGCTCGGAACTCGTACTTGTCGACGGTCGCTCCGGGAAGAAGTTGAGTGTCGCCAGGATCGCTCACCTTCACTTTTCGAAGCATCTGAGAAACGACGATTTCGATATGCTTATCGTCAATTTCCACTCGCTGAGACCGGTAAACAGTTTGAATTTCGTGAAGAAGATACTGCTGCACAGCCTCGACACCACTGACACGCAGAATGTCGTGCGGCACGAGCGGTCCGCGAACCAGAGCATCCCCCGCACTCACTACGTCGCCAGCGTGGACGAGCAGTGGCTTACCCGGTGGAATGATGTGCTCAACTTCGTTTCCGTCTTCCCCCTTCACAATGATAATTCGTTTGCCACGTTTGCGTTCCTGAGGCAGCTCAATCTCACCATCAACCTCAGCCATGATGGCTGGATCTTTCGGCTTGCGAGCTTCAAACAGCTCCGTAACTCGAGGCAAACCACCAGTAATGTCCTGCGTACCCGACGCTTCACGCGGTGTCTTCGCGACGACCGAACCAGCATTGACGACATCGCCGTCGCTGACTTCAAGACTTGCACGTTCAGGAAGGTAGTAGAAGTCCAGAATCTTTCCGGTTGAATCTTCCAGAATGATCTGAGGGTGAAGGTCACCCTTATGCTCAACAATCGTTCTTCGAACGTGCCCTGTAACTTCTGTCTCGGTTCGCATCGTCTGGCCTTCGACGCAGTCCTCAAGGCGAACCCTACCGCCAACTTCTGCAAGAATCGGAACGGCGTGGGGATCCCACTGGCAAAGTACCTGCCCGGACTCAACCATGTCCTCTTCTTTAACGGCCAACGTAGCACCGTTCGGAATGGAGTATTTCTCCAGCTCACGGCCTTTTTCATCGACCAGAATAACTTCGGCATTCCGTGTCAGAACGATCTGATTGCCCGCAGCATTTGTCACGCTTCTCATGCGGGCATAACGAACTCGCCCAGAGCGACGGGACTTCAAGTCAGACTGCTCAACGTCGGTCGATGCTACTCCACCGATATGGAACGTACGCATCGTCAGCTGAGTACCTGGTTCACCGATACTTTGAGCGGCGACGATACCAGCAGCAAGTCCCTCTTCCACCTTCTGTCCAGTCGACAGGTCCATGCCGTAACAAAGCCGGCATAGCCCCAACGGAGCTTCACAAGTCATCGGGCTGCGTACCTGAATCCTTTCAAGCCCCAATTCTTCGATCTTATGCGCGATAGCATGAGTAATAAGCTCACCATCGCGAACAATTACTTCATCAGTAATTGGATTCACGATGTTTGTTCGACTGACACGTCCACGGACCGAATCTGCGAGACTGACCTCGACCTTTTCACCGCGGTAAACGATACCGCGAGTGATGCCACGAGCGGTCCCACAATCTTCACAGGTAATAACCATGTTCTGGCAAATGTCGGCCAGCTTTCGCGTCAGGTAACCAGAGTCCGCCGTCTTGAGAGCCGTATCCGCCAGCCCCTTACGAGCACCGTGAGTCGAGCTGAAATACTCAAGAACGGTGAGCCCTTCACGAAAGTTTGACTTGATCGGCGTCTCAATAATTTCACCGCTAGGCTTGGCCATCAGACCACGCATCCCGGCAAGCTGTCGAATCTGCTCCTGACCACCACGAGCACCAGAATCTGCCATCAGATAAATCGGATTCAGATAATGCCCGTTGTCCCGAACATCGTTCTTCAGCTCGACCATCATCGACTTTGTGATGGCTTCTCGAGCATGAGTCCAGATATCCAGAACCTGGTTGTAACGTTCCTGGTCAGTAATAATCCCTCGGTCGTAGAGTTTCTGCTGCTTCAGTACGAGCGACTCAGAATCGAGGATAATCTTTTCCTTATCCGGAGACGTCACCAGGTCACTTGTTGCGAACGAGAGACCGGACTTGGTCGACTCCTGAAAACCAATAGCCTTCATTCGGTCGAGCAATCCGATCGTGGCTCGGCGACCGAGCTGGAGATAGCAGTCGGAGATGACCCGGGATAGGTCTTTGCCCTTAAGGCTTAAATTGTAAAAGGCCATCTGCGGATCGAGGATATCGTTGAAGAGAACACGACCGGGGCAGGTCTCAATCAGGCCACCATGGACGTACCCCTCAGCGCCTTCGCCAATGACTTTTCTATCTTTTGGCATCCGCACTTTCACGGCAGCGTCCATCGCGACCTTGCCGTGACTCAACGCGGTGTGAACTTCGTCCGTTCCGGAAAAGACCATGCCCTCGCCAAGTCGACCGGGCCGCTTCACTGACATGAAGCCGCAACCCATCACAATATCCTGTGACGGACTGATAATCGGTGCACCGTTCGACGGGCTGAAAATATTATGAGTCGCCATCATCAGCGTGTGAGCTTCAACCTGAGCCTCGATCGACAACGGCAGATGAACAGCCATCTGGTCGCCGTCGAAGTCGGCGTTGAACCCTCGACACACGAGCGGGTGAAGACGAATCGCGTTCCCCTCGACGAGCGTTGGTTCAAAAGCCTGAATACCCATACGGTGAAGAGTAGGCGCACGGTTCAGCATCACGGGATGGTTCGTGATCACCTCGTCGAGGATGTCCCAGACCTCTTCGTCCTTACGCTCAAGCATTCGTTTCGCAGATTTAATCGTATCTGCATGTCCGAGTTCCTTCAGACGTCGAATAATAAACGGCTGAAACAGCTCCAAAGCAATCTTCTTAGGCAGACCACACTGGTGCAGCTGAAGCTCCGGCCCGACCACAATTACACTACGAGCAGAATAGTCGACTCGCTTCCCGAGAAGGTTTTCACGAAAGCGTCCCTGCTTACCCTTGATCATGTCGGTCAGCGACTTGAGCGGTCGATTCGACGAACCGAGAACGGGCCGCTTGCAACGGTTGTTGTCGAACAATGCGTCAACCGATTGTTGAAGCATTCGCTTTTCGTTTCGGACGATAACTTCCGGCGCGTTCAGATCGACCAGTTTCTTCAGTCGATTATTTCGGTTGATAATCCGACGATACAGGTCGTTCAAATCGCTCGTCGCGAAGTTACCCGAATCAAGCAGAACCAGCGGTCGAAGATCCGGAGGGATCACTGGAATCACGTCCAGAACCATCCACTCCGGCTTATTCTGGCTGTCTCGAAGCTGCTCGATGATCTTGAGTCGTTTGATCAACTCTTTCATTTTTTGCTGACTGCCCGTTTCGCTGAGCTCTTTTCGAAGCTTTACGGACAGATCAACCAGATCAAGCTGCATAAGCAGGTTCTTGATCGCGTCAGCACCCATTTCGATTTCAAAGCTACCGTCACCATATTTGCGGCGTTTCTCTCGAGCTTCGTCTTCGGTAAGGAGCTGGCCTGGACGCAAAGGCGTATCACCAGGGTCAGTCACGACGTAATCCTGAAAATAGATTACCTTTTCGAGACTCGTCGTCTTCATGTTAAGCAGTGCGCCGAGGCGGCTCGGCATCGCTTTGAAGAACCAGATATGCACGACAGGGGCTGCGAGTACAATATGACCCATTCGCTTCCGACGAACCCGACTGTGGGTCACTTTGACACCACAGCGGTCGCAGATCATGCCCTTGTATTTCATGCCGCGATATTTACCGCACGCACATTCCCAGTCCTTTTCAGGGCCGAAAATACGCTCACAGAAGAGCCCATCACGCTCCGGTCGGTACGTTCGGTAGTTGATCGTTTCCGGTTTCTTAACTTCCCCGAACGACCAGCCACGAATGTCATGCGGACTCGCCAAAGCGATTCGCACGGCTCCAAAATCATTGACTCGTTCGTATCCGGTGGTTTCGCCAGCACTCATACCAGACCTCTTACAGAAAGCTGTTGGGTGTTTGAATCATTAACCTCACTCGACCGCCAGTCAGGAAAGACTGGCCAGCAGCACGCACGAGAGCTGCCGCACGCTGCCTCGTCAGACAGCGTTCTTTTCGAGCGTGAGGTTCAGAGCCAGACCGCGGATTTCATTCGTCAGCACGTCGAAGCTGGCCGGGGTACCTGCCTCAAGCGTGTTTTCACCTTTGACCATCGATTCGTAGATTTTGGTTCGGCCTTCCACATCGTCACTCTTCACCGTGAGGAGTTCCTGCAGAATGTAGGCTGCCCCATAGGCCTCAAGGGCCCAGACTTCCATTTCTCCGAACCGCTGGCCACCAAAGCGAGCTTTACCACCAAGTGGCTGCTGGGTGATCAACGAGTAAGGACCGGTGGCTCGTGCATGAATCTTGTCGTCGACAAGATGGTGAAGCTTGAGCATGTAGATGTACCCAACAGTCACCTTCTGTTCGAGCTTCTCACCAGTTCGGCCATCATGCAGAACTGCCTTGCCGTCTTCTGGAAGCCCGGCTTCTTTCAGCAGAGAATTGATGAGCGACTCTTCAGGGCCATCGAATACCGGGCAGTAGCAACGAAACCCAAGTTTGGCAGCCGCCCAGCCGAGATGAGTCTCAAGAATCTGCCCAACATTCATACGACTCGGAACGCCCAGTGGATTCAGCAGGATATCGAGCGGCGTTCCGTCTTCGAGATACGGCATATCTTCGATCGGCAGAACTTTTGAGATAACCCCTTTGTTTCCATGCCGTCCAGCCATCTTGTCACCGACAGAGATTTGCCGTTTGGACGCAACATAGACTTTGATCATCTGCAGAACGCCGTTCTGCAACTCATCGCCACGCTTCAAACTGTTAACGGCGTGATCCCGAGTGTCGATGGCTTCTTCAACGGTGCCGAATGAGTCCTTTATGACTTTCCGACACTCGGACAACTTCTGCGGACTCCGCAACTCAAGCTTGTCAAACCAGCTCATAAACTGAGAAGCGAAGGCGGCGATCTGATTGTTGTCCGTACTTTTCGCAATCGCGACGTCATCGTCATTCTTGACGGTGTCGCCAAGTGCCTTCTCAAAATCCTTGAGAAACACCTGAAACGCAGTTGCAACGGCTTCGTTTCCAGTTTTTTCCGTTTCCGCAACCTGATCGTCGAGCTGCTTCTTCTCCGACTCAGACAGGCTCATCTTGCGGGAAAACTTCTCAGTGTGGATAACGATCCCTTCGACACCGCTCGGCACTTCAAGAGACTCGTTTTTAACGTCTTCGCCAGCACGACCAAAGATCGCGTGCAAGAGTTTCTCTTCAGGCGTCAGCTCAGATTTCGCTTTCGGTGAAACCTTTCCGACAAGGATGTCACCAGGAGAAACTCGTGTCCCAATACACACAATCCCGCTCTCATCGAGATTACGAAGGGCCTTCTCACTGACGTTAGGAATGTCGCGTGTGAACTCTTCACGTCCCAGCTTGGTCTCGCGAATCTCAACGTCGAACTCATCGATATGAATTGACGTGTAAACGTCTTCCTTGACGAGACGCTCTGAAAGAATAATCGCGTCCTCGAAGTTGTAGCCGTTCCACGACATAAACCCGACGAGCACGTTTCGCCCCAGTGCCAGCTCACCATCATGAGTTGCGGCACTGTCAACCAGCAACTGCCCTTTCTTTACCTTATCGCCAATACTGACGATCGGTTTCTGGTTAAGCGACGTTCTCTCGTTAAGCCCAGTGAACTTCCGAAGCGGATATCGCTTCCCGTCAACCTCAACGACGGTGCCGTCAACATAGGTAACTTTCCCAGCCTTTTCGGCCTGAATCAACATCCCGGAGTGCCGCGCAACAACCGGCTCCATGCCAGTCCCAATGACCGGCTTCTCCGCGATCAACAACGGCACCGCCTGCCGCTGCATGTTCGACCCCATCAGTGCCCGGTTCGCATCATCATGCTCAAGGAACGGAATCAGGCACGCCGAAACTCCGACCATCTGAGCTGGTGAGACATCGATATACTCAGCCTGTGAAATATCGACCCACTTCACATCATTCCGATGCCGAGCAAGAACTCGATCCCCTACGAGCTTTCCACCCTCCACCGGTGAGTCAGCAGGGATTACGTAGTGCTCCGACTCCTCGTCGGCACGCAGATAGTCAAGTTCGTCACTCAGCTTACCGTTGACAATCTTTCGGTATGGCGTAATCAGGAAGCCGTAGTCATCGACCTGAGCAAAAATCCCCAGACTGGAAATCAAACCAATGTTCGTACCTTCCGGCGTCTCAATCGGACAGATCCGACCGTAGTGCGAAATGTGCACGTCTCGAACTTCAAAGCCCGCGCGCTTCCGGTTAAGGCCGCCCGGCCCCAATGCACTAAGCCGCCGTTCATGCGTAAGCATCGATAGCGGATTCGTCTGGTCAACAACCTGAGACAGCTCGCTGCGGCCAAAAAAGTATTCAATCGCCGCTGAAACACTCTTAGGATTCACAAGAGTTCGCGGAGTCATCTCCTCGACGTCTTTGAGACTCATCCGCTCCTGAACTGTTCGCCGCAATTTCAAGAAGCCCTTACGAATTTCGTCCGCAGCCAGCTCATCGATCGTCCGGAGCCGGCGGTTCCCAAGGTTGTCGATATCATCGACGTACGCGGTCGGATCGTTAGTGCGCAGGCGGATCATATAACGCACTGCGTTGACATAATCTTCAGACGCCAGTGTCATCTCGTCTTCAGAAACATCCTGTTGAAATTTCCGATTGATACGGAACCGCCCAACAGTCCCAAGTCGATAACGATTCAAATCAAAGAACCGATCCCGAAACAGGTCGATCGCCTTGTCGAGCGCTGGAGGATTACCAGGACGCAGCCGCTGATAAATTCGCAGCAGAGCTTCTTCATGGCTCGATGTAACATCTTCACGAATTGTATTCAGGATCAACTGATCTTTGACTTCATCGATAACCGTGACCGTCTTGATCCTGGCATCCTTAATCTTGACGAGGTGTTCGGCAGTCAACACTTCACCAAACTCAATAATGATCTCGCCGCACTGCTCGTGACCACCCGGATAGATCACATCGTCAGCGACAGTTTTCTTTTCAAGTTTATCACTGACTTTCTGCTCGCTGACATCATAGAACAATTTCGCCAGCTGAGTATTCGACGAGAACTCCTGCCCCATTGCTCGCAGCAATGTCGTAGCCGCAAATTTCCCACTCTGGTCAATCCGAACAGCCAAACCATCTTTCTTCGTCGGATTAAGCTCAATCCAGCTCCCACGTTCTGGAATAACCCGGCAAGAGTAGGCTTTTCGCTCGCCCGGCTCTGAAGCCAGAACGAAATCGACACCTGGAGATCGATGCAGCTGACTAACAACCACACGCTCAGCACCATTAATAATGAACTCACCACCGCCGAGCATGATCGGCATGTCACCAAGATAGACCTCTTCCTCAATTGGCTGCTCCTTGTTCAACCGGAGCAGCACCCGAAACGGCCGACCGTACGTCAACCGAAGCTGCCGGCACTCGATCGGGGTATACCGTGGCTTCCCGAGTTCATACCGAACGTACTCCAAAGAATACTGCCCGTCGTAACTTTCGATCGGAAAGATTTCCCGCAAAATCGACTCAAGGCCAACACTCGTGCGTTCGCGCGACGGAAGATCCTTTTGCAGAAACCGATCGTACGAATCGTTCTGCAGTTGGGTCAGCGTTTCAATTGGCTGCGAGCACTCAAGCGACCCCATTACCCGGACATCGTCAGCTACAACAGTTCGCTTCGAAGGAATCGGCATATGTCAACTATCCGTCAGATGAAAGGATGAGGTCACAATCCATTGCAGGTCGGAAGCAGCACCTGCAGCCTGGCTGAAGACTCCGAGCCTGCAAGCCGTGTCGCCCCAAACGGCAAAGGCAAAAACAGCTCGAAGTGGCGTCACCGTATGAAGATCCAAAAGCACGACACAACAACGGGACACAACGTCTTTCAGATCGGAAGCTAGAGCCAGATGGCACTTAAGCACGGCGGGAATCCGTTCGTAGCTGGATACTGAATGACAGCCATGACGTGAGCATTTCGCAGTTGAAAGCTCATCGTAATCAAGTTTGGGGGCCGATTATGCGCCATCGGAACAGAATCTGCACCCCAACAGGCCTAAATTAATGACCCGCACGATAAAACTCGCCAAATACACAGAAATTCAAGGCTTTCAAGGCACCGGATGACTGGCAAACCAACTGCAACAATCCGCGCCACCACCAGAGCACCAATAAGTGCAGACCATGACGCGATCTCACACGCGTCGTGGTCTGCACGGAAATTCTGGCAGTAGTCCGAAGCCTGAAAATCAGAAAGGCATACCAAGCCGCCTGACAATTCAACGAGCACCAACAAAAGGTGACCATCTTCAGTCAAAAATCGGCTGACTCATTAAAGCAGAGACAAGCTTACTTGATTTCGACACTACCGCCGGCGCCTTCAATCTCTTCCTTCAGCTTATCAGCATCTTCCTTCGAGACACCTTCTTTGACCGCTTTTGGAGCACCTTCAACAACTTCCTTGGCTTCTTTCAAGCCAAGTCCAGTCGCCGCCCGAACAACCTTAATCACAGCGATCTTGTTGTCACCAAAGCCTGTCAGAATAACGTCAAACTCAGTCTTCTCCTCAGCCGGGGCAGCTGCTTCAGCACCAGCAGGACCAGCCATCATGACGCCGCCACCTGCAGGTTTAATGCCGTGAACCTGCTCAAGGTAGTCAGCCAACGACTTGGCTTCGAGGAGAGTCAATGCGACAATCTTGTCGCCCAGTTCTTTTGTGCCTTCACTGAATTCGGCCACAGCTGCTTCTTCGGACATTACTCTAAACTCCAGAAAACGAAAACTTGTGTTTCGAACATCCGACCTGCAGCCGGCACCACCGTAGTGGAAACGGGAGTCTTCTCCCAGCTAACAGACGGTCTTCAACAAACCTGCTAAGAACCAGACTCCAGCCTCAGCAAGAAAAAATACAGAAACGGCACCTCGCCGCAGACTCGAAAACTGAACGCCAACAGCCGCCAGCATCACAAAAGCAGTCACACAAATCGCAACTACTCTTCTCTTTCGCTGTGACTCTTCACCTGCCCAGCAATAGTCCCACCGGGACCGAGAAGTGCTCCGCAGATATTTCCACCAGGACTTAGAATCAGACCAGCAATCTTGGAAAGAAGCTCCGGACGCCCTGGGCTCTTGCTCAACCGATCAACACCATCAGCATCCAGAGTTTGACCTTCGACAGCCGCCCCCTTAATTTCAAACTCAGAGAGCTCTTTTGCCCATGCCGTAATCTGCTTTGAAAGGGCGACAACATCTTCGCCCCCCCACACCAATGTCGACGGTCCTTCAAGGATCGGCGACAAGGCTTCCAGACCAACGCGACCAGCGGCCAGCCGAGCCAGCGAATTCTTCACTCCGAGCGTCTCAATATTATTCTGACCAAGCTCAACCCGAAGTCGGTTTGCATCCGTCCCGGTTAACTTAGACATATCCACTACCAGAACCTCTCCACGACCACGCAACTGATCTTCGAGTTCATTGATAATGTGTTCTTTGATGAACTTGCTCATCGGATTATCCCACCACATTGCCGTAAGGAGCTTAAGCCAGCGTCATCGACCTGAAGCCGTTGAGTCAGCCGGCAACTCGGAATTCAAATTAAACCGTTACTGAGATACCCGGCAGCATCGTCGCCGAAAGAGACGCCCCTCGGACATAAATGCCCTTCGATGTCGTTGGCTTCAAAGAAACGATAAGGTCAAGCAAAGCGGCGACATTTTCCGTCAACTGCTCTTCAGTAAAGGAAAGCTTACCGACAACGCAATGAACGTTGGAGCCTGCATCAACCCGAAACTCAACCTTGCCTGCCTTGTACTCTTTAACAGCCTTGGCAACATCCTGCGTGACAGTACCCGCTTTCGGCGACGGCATCAGACCTCGAGGCCCAAGCACCCGTCCAAGAGGACCAACAACGCCCATCATATCCGGACTGGCGATCGTGACATCAAAGTCGAGCCAGCCACCCTTAATTTTGTCAGCAAGCTCCTTGCCACCAACCTCGTCGGCCCCGGCATCCTGAGCAGCTGCAACATTGTCGCCCTGTGCAAAAACGACAACACGCTGCGTCTTACCAATCCCGTGCGGAAGGACGATCGAACCACGAACCAGCTGATCCGCCTGCTTCGGGTCAACCCCGAGCCGAACAGCGAACTCTGCGCTTTGATCAAAGCGACAGGCCTTGACACCTTTGGGCAACTTCCCCTCAAGCGACTTAAGCTCGCGAACCGCATCCTGCAGCGAAACAGAGCCGACACTTTGCGCATATTCGCGCAGAAATTTCATGCGTTTTGATTGCTTTGCCATGAGTTCCCTCTAAACGACTGCCACAACCGACAGTCTGCCATCGTAATTTTAAAACCGACCCAACCGAGAACGACTGTTGATGGTCAAACAGCACATCCCCTGCGACACCGACCAAGACCGACCCAAGCAAGACTCAACCTGTAACCTCAACACCCATACTACGAGCAGTACCCTCGATAATCCGACACGCCTGTGCCTCATCCTTAGTATTCAGGTCGTCCTTTTTAATCCGAACGATCTCAAGAATCTGCCCTCTGGTCACCGACCCGACACGATCAGTGCGAGCATTCGAAGCCCCTTTTGCAACCTGAGCATACTGCTTTAACAACACAGCAGCAGGCGGACTCCGAACATCAAACTCAAATGACCTGTCATTGTAAACCGTGATCACCACCGGAACGATCGTCCCATTCAGATCACGAGTTCTCTCATTAAACCCCTGAACGAACTGCCCAATATTAACACCATGAGGCCCCAAAGCGGTACCAACCGGAGGAGCCGGCGTAGCCTTACCACCTGGAATCTGAACCTTAATCTGAGCTGTAACCTGTTTCGCCATCGTCGTATCCCTGCACCGCAAATTGCGGGCTACCTATCAAATTCGCATGCGACCAGAGACCGCCCAAACTATGGACGCTCCACCTCGTGATACTCAAGCTCGACAGGAGTCGGACGACCAAAAATCTCAATCAATACTGAAATTTTCCCAGTCGCCTCATCAATCGAGTCAATTTCACCTTCAAAAGTCTCAAACGGCCCAGTCGTAATTTTGACAACGTCACCAGGTCGAAACTCAATTTTAACCTTTGTTGGTTCTTCTTCCTTCTGCTGCTCAAGCCCAAGCATTCGCTCGACCTCAGTCTCATCCATCGGGTGAGGCTTCCCAGCCGCCCCAGTGAAGTCTCCAACACCAGAAGTATCTCTCACCAGATACCAGGTTTCATCATTCAGCACCATCTGAATCATGACATAACCCGGGTAAAGCTTCTGCTCTCTAACCTTCTTTTTGCCGCCCTTTGTCTCAACAACTCGCTCAGTCGGAATAATAATCTGCCCGAAATAATCGCCTAGGCCTTCACGAGCAATGCGACGCTCAAGCGACTTACGAATCGAATTCTCTCGATTTGTCTGCACCTTCAGCACATACCAAATCAATTCCGGCTCGGCTTCTACATTTTGAACTTCGCTTGGCTCCACAAACCTGGCCTCCTGCGAAAACACCGAATCCAAACAGTCGCCCACACAGACAACCCAACCCCTCAGGCAGGCCACCTAATCGACAAACTGAAGAAAGCCGACGAGTGAAAAAACGTACTGCCAGATAACATCAAAGAGAAAGAGCATCCCCCCCATCAACAACATCGTCACAATAACGACTACCGACGCACGCTGCACATGCTGACGATCAGGCCAGTGAACCTTTTCAACTTCCGTCTCAGTAGCAATCAAAAATTCTGCAAACTTCTCATGATGAATCACTCGAAACGCAAGCCAGCAGCCAACCAAAGCAACGACACCCGGAACACCATACTTAACCGCAGCAGTCGCCTCAGTCGCAAAAGTCACCTGAAACGACCAAGCACCAAGAACAGCAATTGCCGCAATCGCCACCCCCGTAAGACGCCGAGCCAACCGCCCCTGACTGCGCTTATACAGCCCGACACTCGCCAACTCAGACCAGAATGTGCCGCCACTGTTCTGCGCCACGATCGGATTCCAATCCCATATTTTCGCTTCATCAAACTGAAGCTGACATTTCGTACTCACCAAACACGGGCGGGAGGACTTGAACCCCCAACCTGCGGATTTGGAATCCGCTGCTCTGCCAATTGAGCTACGCCCGTAACTCACACAGGCGCCACGGCCTCACTACTTCTTGCGCGACTCTTTATGAATCGTATGACGACGTAACTTCGGACAGTACTTCTTAAGCTCCAGCCGCTCCGTACCGCGAGTCTCTTTCTGGATTCGATAATTCCGAATTCCAGTTTCAGTGCATTCAAGCCAGACGTACTCTCGCATCGCTATATCTCGCTTCCAGCCTCACAAAACCAGAACAGCAGCCCCAAAAGCACCGAGTCCGCAATCAACCTGCGGACCCGGCAACCAGAAACCTGCTATTCAATAATCTTTGTAACAACCCCAGAACCAACAGTCCGGCCACCTTCACGGATCGCAAACCGACTATTATCCGCCATAGCAATAGGCTTACCAAGCTCGACTTCAAGCTTAACATTATCCCCAGGCATGCACATCTCAGCACCACCCAGAAGACTTGACGAACCAGTAACATCGGTAGTCCGGAAGTAAAACTGCGGACGATACCCACTAAAGAAAGGAGTATGACGCCCACCCTCTTCCTTACTCAGAACGTACACCTCGCACTCAAACTTCGTATGCGGATTAATCGACCCCGGAGCAGCCAGAACCTGACCACGCTGAATATCATCCTTCTTCGTCCCACGAAGTAGAATACCAACATTGTCGCCAGCCATCCCTGAGTCGAGAGTCTTATTAAACATCTCAACACCAGTAACAGTCGTCTCCTGAGTATCAGCAAGGCCGACAATCTGAATCTTCTCACCAACCTTGATAACACCCTGCTCAATTCGCCCAGTCGCAACCGTACCACGTCCCTCAATAGAAAACACATCCTCAACAGCCATCTGAAACGGCCGATCAACAAGCCGCTCCGGCGCCGGAATATGAGCATCAAGAGCCGCAACCAAGTCAGTAATACACTGAGAAAACGCATCGTCCGCCGGATTATCAAGCGCCCCCTTAGCATTCCCCCTGACAACCGGAATATCGTCACCCTCAAAACCATAGTTAGTCAGAAGCTCACGAACCTCCATTTCAACCAACTCGAGCAACTCTTCGTCATCAACAAGGTCACACTTATTCAAGAAGACGACCAACTCAGGCACATTCACCTGACGCGCCAGCAAGATATGCTCACGAGTCTGAGGCATCGGACCATCAGCCGCCGACACAACCAGAATCGCACCATCCATCTGAGCAGCACCAGTGATCATATTCTTAATATAGTCAGCGTGCCCCGGACAGTCGATGTGAGCATAGTGCCGAGTCTCCGACTCATACTCAACATGCGACACCGCAATAGTCACCGTCTTGGTATCATCCCGAACTGTACCACCCTTCGCGATATCAGCATAACTCTTAAACTGAGCAAGCCCCTTAGCACCCTGCACAGCCAACAGAGCAGCGGTCGTAGTTGTTTTACCATGGTCGATGTGGCCAATCGTTCCAACATTGACGTGTGTTTTCGTTCGCTCAAAATCTTGCTTGGCCATTGGAACTCGTCCCCGTCCTTAAACTTAACCAGGTACATGAAGCGCGGGCTACACGGTCCACGAAGCCCAGTGAGCCTGCCCTGTCAGAAGAAAAAACCGCCGCAGGCGACTTTGCCTGCACCAAAGCTGCTGATGGGACTTGAACCCATGACCTCGTCCTTACCAAGGACGCGCTCTACCAACTGAGCTACAGCAGCAAACCCAGATCATGGACCAAATGGCGAACGCCAAACCTACAACGACGCCAATCAACTCCCAAAACTCCTAGAGCGGGTGAAGGGAATCGAACCCTCACAACCAGCTTGGAAGGCTGGGGCTCTACCGTTGAGCTACACCCGCGTCAAAACCAAAGAATCTCAGAATCCAAACTGCAATCAAACAAAAATGGGGGAAGCAGGATTCGAACCTGCGAAGGCTGAGCCACCAGATTTACAGTCTGGCCCCTTTGGCCGCTCGGGTATTCCCCCCGACAAACCCACGACTCAGATGCATTCCTGGACACAACAAACGGCAGACGCACCGCACTCGCAGTTTTCGAAGACGCGGGACTGTAGCGACTTCGAAATCGAATGTGAAGCAAACAGGAATTGATCGATCCGCAGAAAAGCCAGCGGTGGGACTCGAACCCACAACCTGCGGTTTACAAAACCGCTGCTCTGCCAATTGAGCTACACTGGCGTCAGTACTTGTCGCTTTAAGACAACTTTAAGTGGGAGAAGAATCTTTTACGGTACAATTTCCACCTGCGTAAAAGAGGCACCCCCAAGCTGGCAGCACATTTTTCACGAGTCTCACTGGCAAGGCGTGATTGCCATCCAGTTTTTAAACCCGCTGTGCAGCCTCAGTCTGCACAGCGAATCATGTTACGAGAACAATACCCAAGGTGCACGACCGGCGGGATGATATCAAGCGCGCGAATGTGTTCAAGGTTAGCTGCGAACTTGCGCAAGTTTCCGATCCATTGTTCCCATCGACGCGGTGTGTGACATAATCGGCGTGCCCCGTCGCCGTCGAGACTTCGATCGCCTTTAAAGCGGTGATGCGACACCAAATTCCGTCATCAGGTTCGAAAAGTCACATCAGGAAGACCTTGCAGAGACCAGCAGCCATTTCATCCATTTCCGAGGCAAAAATTCTAGATTCGATCCGGAACTACTGAATTTCAGTCTTCCAGAGTGATTTCCAGGCCGATGTCGTCGGCAATTTTTCTCAACTTTTCCAGCCCGGTGTTGATAATCTGTCTTGTTCGCTCCTTCGAGACTCCAAGCCGGTCGCCAATCTGCTCAAGCGTCATTGGCCCAGAGGTTCCATGCAGCGAGAACCGCAAACTGATTGCTTCCTGCTCACGTTCGTTGAGCTGCCCGAGAATCGATCCGAGCGTGTCGTACTGATTGGCTGCCAGCTTTTCATCGACTGACGCGGCTCGACGACCATCTTTTTTATCCGTCAGCACTGACTCGCTCCCTGTCCGAAAACGTTCAAGCTGCGTCCCCTCTTTCGGTATCGACCGGGCGAACGAACGCATGAGCGCCCAGGTTGCGTAGGTGGAAAACTTAGTGCCTCGGGAATAGTCAAATTTCTCGATAGCCCGAATGAGCGTCATGTTTCCATCGCTGATCATTTCAAAAAAACCAGCTGTCTGCCGGCGGTGCTTGCCCGCCACCGAAACCACGAGCCGCAGGTTCGACCGAATCAGCACATTCTTGATGGCGATGCTTTTCTCAAGCAGACGTTCGATCTCGTTCATATCGCGAACGCGTTCGCAACTCTTGAGCAGCGTGTCCCGTAGCTGTTTCGCTTTGAATTTCAGAAAATTCATTCGCCGAAACAGCTCACGCTCTTCTTCGCGCGCGAGCAGCGGCAGAGCGTAAAGGTCTGAGAAATACCCTGGCAACTCACTTTTACTGTCGATTGCGGAGCGTTCTGGCAGATCAAGTTCAATCGGGAGTTCGACGATTCGGTCACTTGCGTCTTCAGACAGAAACTCGTCGCTCGGAACAAACTCAATCGGCTGTTCCAGCAGAATCTTCGCGCGGTACTCATTCGCGATGCGGTAAATACTGGATCGGGTTCGGCCAAAACTCTCGACCAGGTCCCGAACCGGCACTCCCTTACGCACCGCCTGAAAAATCTTACGACGACCTTCGTCCGTCAGCGGTGCGGCAACATCCGGGAAAATCTTTGCGGCAGCATATTTCCGGTCAAACGCCTTCAGGATGTAGCGGATAGTTTCGACGGATCGGCCAGTGCGTCGAGCCACTCGGTGCGACACGTCGGTCGGCGAGGCGCCGTATCGAGCAAGTCGGCGGGCACGACGGATGATGAATTCTCGTTCGGAATCCGTCACCTGACTGAACTTCGCGCTGCGGTCGATGAGTTCAGCGTTGAGCTTCTCGAACTGCTCCACCCGGGAGATCAGAAAACCAACACGCTTCCGCTTACCGAACAGGTATCGACGCCCGGCCAGTCCGCGGTCTCGCCAGCGAGTGACTGTTTTCTCGGAAACGTTGAACCGCCTGCTGAGGTCCTGCAGCGTGAGGACTGGTTCAGTCGCCGCTTCGGCAGCGAGATTTGCGCTGTCGGACAAATCTTCCACGAAGCATCGCAGATCGTGCAGGAGATCATCGCCGGCCAACTCCAGATTCGGGTACATCCCGGCGCGATACTTCGTCAGCTTCTCACAGAGGTCGGGATAGGAGTATTTCTGGTCCGGCACCACCTGGAAAGCGAGTTCTTCAGCACGACCAACCTGCTCCAGCCGAACCGGAACCGGTGCAAAACGCAGCTGCTGATCAGCCAGTTGCTTCATCGCTGGATTGCGATATCGAGGGCCGGGCACGTGAAGACTCAGATGGGGAATAAAAGCATCGAATCACCGTTGAGTCATCTTGAACCGCTCAACGACTGAAACTCTACCAATTCTCTCCAACCAGCGCCGCCGCAATCAATCCCATTCTTGCTGACCGCCTATCCCGACTTGTTGAACTTACTCGGCGGTTTCAATAGCTGCCGTCGCTGGAGTCATTGGCGGCGTGAACTTTCCTCGGACCTTCACAAAGCCGGAAATGCTCACGATGGTCGCTGCGAGCAGAATCAGGACTTTCAACCATTTCGCCCGGTTCTGCCTGATTCCTTCCAGGGCTTTCGATTTTCCGACGAGTGCCGACGCGAGAAAGAAAACGGCCAGAGCCAGGATCATTTTCGTACCGACCAGCGCGTGATAAAGACCGTCGCCCTTGTGGAGCGGGATCGCCTGCATGTAGTTGTAAAAGCCGCTGATCAGAAACAGCCCGATACCCGGCCCCACAAACTTCTTCCATCGGGCGAGCACGCCTTCCCGCAGCCGGCCATGCTCCTCATCACTGAGACTGGCATTCGCCGCCGGCATTAATGCAAAGGCCATAAACACGCTGCCGCCGACAAGGGTAATTGCCGTTCCAACGTGAACGATTCGCGAGGCGGTATTAAGGATCAGTTCAGCAGTCGTCATGATGTCAATTCCGAAATGTTGTTAATCGGTCGCGGGTATTGTTGCGGCCTGCCCGGCGAAGGCAAACCGGACGGCTACGACACTTCGGCAGTTTCGCGGTTTCGAGAACCCGGCACAGTGCGTTCGGCAATGCTGTAAGTGTCGATGTCCCGGCCCGTGTAGGAAATCAGCAACTCCGCCACGAATCCCAGCGAAATCGCCTGCGCACCAAGCAGTAATGCAGCTACCGAATAATGCAGCAGCGGTCGGCTACCGATCGGGGCGAAGCCGGCTCCAAAGATATTTGTCACCAGCCACACACAGGTCAGCCATCCCAGACCGAGCGACCCAAGACCGAACAGCGTCAGCCCGATCCCCCCCATCAGATGCTGAGGCCGTGTCCCGTAGCCGGTCAGAAATTTGACCGTCAGCAGATCGAGAAATCCTCGCAGAAACCGTTTAACACCGTACTTCGAATGGCCAAACTGCCGCTCGCGATGATTGACAGACAGTTCCGAGACTTTGAATCCGCGGGCGTGAGCCAGCACGGGAATAAACCGGTGCAGTTCGCCGTAAAGCCGGATTTCGTGAGTCACCTCGCGGCGAAACAGTTTCAGGCCGCAGTTGTGATCGTGCAGCCACAGCCCGGTCAGCCGGCCAATCATCCAGTTGAAAACCTTGCTCGGATAAACTTTGTGCCACGGATCAAGGCGTCGTACTTTCCAGCCGTTGACGACGTCGAATCCTTCTTCCAGCTTCGCGAGGAACTTCGGAATTTCTGCCGGATCGTCCTGAAGATCGGCGTCCATCATCATGATAAACTCGCCGTCGGCCGCTCGCATTCCGCTGGTCAGCGCGGCTGCTTTTCCAAAATTGCGTCGAAACCTGATCCCGGAAATCCGCTCGTCCGATTTCGAAGCCGTGTTGATAACCGCCCACGAACCGTCCGTCGATCCGTCATCAATGAAAATAATCTCGAAGGAGACCTCATTTTCTTCGCAGGTGGCAATGATCTCCTGAGTCAGCTCAAGCAGACTTTCGGACTCATTCAGTACGGGGACGATCACAGAAAGTTTCATGGCGATCTTCCTTTGAGGGGGTCGGGCGACGAAGGTCACTCCAGACGAGGGTTGAGGCAGGAAACCGAAACTCACGATCAACACGATCAAAGACAAAAGCGAGTGTTCGTCCGGGTGAGTCGTCATCAGGTGGGCCAGCAAGGGGCGTCGACTTCGAATCGGGATGCATCCTTACCGCCGGACAGTCTGCCAAAGAACCTTCAGCCTCGCAAACGCACTTGGGAAGATGGTCGCATTCTACGGCACAGTCAGAAAGATTGCGCAACTGAATGTGTCAACGTAATTGCGACAATCCTGAAAAAAAAAACCGAGAAACGACGGGAATTTTCGGTAATCGAGCCGTCGAGTGGAATAGCCACATGCACGACCGCAGACAGGCAGGTGGTACACCATGACAAGCAACCGGCAAACAGAAGACGCGACTTCAGCTGACCGAGAGGTGCAGTACAGCCAGTTTGTCGCGTTAATTGCTCGGCATGATCAGTCCATTCGACGGTTTGTCCGATCGCTGCTGCCATCCCAGGAGGGTGTTGATGACGTTGTGCAGGAAACCGCTCTGGAGTGCTGGAAGAAGTTTTCTGACTTCGCGCCGGCAACTCCCGAAAATGCCGTCGATGAATTCGTGCGATGGGCATGCGTGATTGCTCGGTTTAAGGCGCTAAGCTGGCAACGGGACCGAGCTCGAGATCGGCTGATCTTTCGTGAAGGCGTCATCGAGGCTTTGGCAGCAGCGGCGATGGACAGTCTCGATCGGCAGGAATCCGAACGCCGCGCCGTCGAAAATTGCCTGCAAACGATGCCGGACGATCAGCGGCAGCTTGTGTTGAGCGTACATTCTCCGGGCGAATCAATCGCGAAGATTGCTGCCGAAACCGGGCAAAAAGCACGACGGCTTTACAGTCGTATCAACGTTCTGCGAAACCTGCTCCTTGACTGCGTTCAGCAACGCCTGGCGGGAGAAGCCACCAATGGATGAGTCGATTAGAAGTCTGATTTTCCAGGCAATCGACCAGACGATCTCCGCCGAAGACTTCGAACGTCTGCAGAATGCGATTGAGCAAAGCGACGAGGTTCGTGCCGACTACTTGAACGCAGTCAGTTTATGTGAGTCATTGAGCGACATCGCGGCAGTCGAAGACAATTCTGCGGATGCCCCGAAATCGGCAAGTGTCCACACGTCGTCAGAGTTTATGCTTGCCAGCCACCAAACGAACCGACGCCTTACAGCCAGCCGCTGGGCTCGTACAGTTGTCGCCCCGACCGCAATCATGATCGTCGGAGCTGCCGCATTCTGGTTCGGGCTTAAAGACGGGATCCGGCGACAAGAACAATTTGCGGGCAGAGAAGAAATCACGGGCACGAATTCAGAATCAGTCATCGCAGGGCACGCTACGCTGCGACGCTCTGTGGATATTCGATGGTCTGAAAAGTCGAACTCGTACCGTGAAGGTGACGTTCTACCGGCGGGGATGCTTCAGTTTGACCAGGGAGTCGCCGAGATCGATTTCTTCTGCGGTGCCACATTAATCGTCGAGGGGCCGGCCACGTTGAATGTCGAATCGGACTGGTCGGTGCAGGTTGCCAGTGGTCGTCTGCGAGCGAGCGTACCGCCAGCTGCTCGGGGCTTCATGGTGATGGCAGCAGGTTCGACGATTATCGATCTGGGAACTGAGTTTGCCCTCGACGTTGGAGCTGAGAATGCCCATGTCGAAGTGATCGATGGGGAAGTAGAACTTCGTGGCGGAGAGTATGACGGTAACCATCTGACGACCGGTCAAAGACGTTGGCTGAAGGGCTCAGGCAATGATGATTCATTGGCAGGTCTCAGTACGACGGGCGACTTACAACGTCGTCGCGGCATGGCTCAGGCCCAGCGGTTCATCAACTGGCAGGTACATTCTCAGCAGTTAAGAGCCGATGACCGACTAATTGCTTACTACCCGATTGCCGAGTCCAGCACAGGCCGGATTGTTCCGAATGTGGCAGCCTCTGGCAGCGAGCGAGACGGACAGACAGTCGGCCTGGCGAACCGAGTCGACGGACGGTTCGGCGAAATGTCATCGGGATTTGAATTCGACCGACCGGGTTCACGAGTTCGCGTTCGAATCGACGGAGAGTTCCGGGCATTCACGTTCGCGTGCTGGACGAAGATCGACAGTCTGGAACATCGTTACAACGCATTGTTCATGGGCGATGGTTACGAGAACGGCGAGCCTCACTGGCAGATTCGCGACGACGGCTGTCTGATGTTTTCAGTGATGGTTGACGATTCGAAAGAGATCATCCACCGCACGCCCTTCGACGAGCAGCCGGTGAAGGACGCTGGTCTGCATCGGGTCTATCTGACAGAACCATTCTGGGATATTTCGAAGAGTGGTCAGTGGTTTCACATCGCCGCCGTTTATGACCCGGTTGGTCGCGAGGTCGTGCAGTTCGTCAATGGCGAAGAATTGAGTCGCCAGGAAATTATCGACCGATTCCACGTCGAATCATTGCGAATCGGCCCGGCCGAGATCGGCAACTGGGGACAACCATTTCGTAAAACGCCCTGGTTCGCCGTTCGCAACCTGAACGGCACAATCGACGAACTGGCCATCTTCAATGCGGCTTTGACGTCTGACGAAATTCGAAACCTTTACGAGCAGGGACGACCTCTTGGCTACTAGACGACAAACGAAGCCGACAGCACTGGTCGTGGGCCGTGAATTGAAAAACGTAATTATGGCTGAGGCTCGCGTCCCAGGCTCGCGATTCTGTGCATTCCTGCTGGCCGCCTTCGCGATAGGTACAGCGTGCGCCGCAGCGGAATCGTCCCTGGAGACGACCACCTTCATACCGCTGGGAGCTGCCGGCAAGCTGTCACAAAGCTGGCAACTCGTCGCAGGGCAGTCCGACGAGTTCAACACTCCGAAAGTCGACCGTGCAAAGTGGAATATCAACACGCAGGACTTTGGTCCATGGAGCTGGGAACCGGAAAACGTCACGCAGAAAGACGGTTCGATGCACCTGCAAATGGTTCACAAAGAACATCGACGCGGGAACCAAACGCTGCATTACAAATCGGGAATGGCGAGAAACGACCGAACGATTACCTATGGGTATTTCGAAGCCCGCATCAAGGGTTGCTCGCGGTACCCTGGTGCGTGCCCATCGTTCTGGCTGTACAGCATCGGTCCGCAGAATCGACACATCGCCCGTGACGGCGAAACCGTCGCCTATTCCGAAATCGACATCGTCGAGATGCAGCAAAGCGAATACGACTTCGAAACGAAGAAACACTTCCCCGTCACACGGATCGACTGCAACCTTCACACGACGCTGATCAAAGACGGCAAGCGAGTCTGGGCTCGCCCGAACAATCGACCGGATCTTTGCAAGACTCATTTCGATTCTCCGTGGGACCCTCGAGAAGACTACCACGTTTACGGAGTCCGCAATTCCAAAGACTGGATCATCTGGTACATCGATGGGCAGGAAGTCGGACGGAAAGCAAACCTGTACTGGCACCTTCCGATGCATGTCACCCTTTCGCTGGGACTGCGATACCCCTTCGTTGGGTACAAAAATGATGAACGTTTTGCGGCCTCAGAGAAAACAACAACCGGAGGTTTTCCCACGACGATGTCGGTTGACTACGTCCGCGTCTGGCAGACCCCGGACGATGTTGCGAACCAGGCTTCAGTAAAGAAAACCGCCACTGACTGGACGAAAGCCGAATACATCGCGAAGGAAAAAGCAAACTGGGCCAGGAACGGATGGCAATGGAATCAAAGCAAGGTTGAATCCAACTTCGCCGAAGTCGACACGAACAACGACGGTCTGACATCAGGCCAGGAACGGCAGGCCTGGTATGCAAAGAAAGTGGCGGAGTCGAAGAAGCAGTAAGCTCTACCCGTAGTGGGATTCGCCAGAATTCCCTTTATCGAACATTTAATTCAAGGAAGTCGGGCGACTTCCACTACTTGAAGAAGAACCATGAAACGACTGCTCTCCTTCATCGGACTGATCCTGCTGGCGAGTACGGCCCAGGCGGCGGACAAACCAAACATCCTGTTCATCGCGGTCGACGATCTGCGACCCGAGCTGGGTTGTTACGACTCGCCGGTTGCCGTGTCTCCGAACCTGGACGCGCTGGCGAAGAACGGCCTGCTGTTTAATCGAGCATACTGTCAGCAGGCGATCTGTCGTCCGTCCCGAGCGAGTCTGATGACCGGCGCTCGACCGGAAACAACGGGGCTCTTTCACAACTATGTGTCGCTGAGAGAACTCCAGCCGAACATCCTCACGCTGCCGCAGCACTTCATTGCCAACGGGTACGAAGCCGTCTATTGCGGAAAGATCTTTCACAACGGTGACACTGATGAGGGAACGTCCTGGAGTCGCGAGCCGGTGAAATGGCTGAAGAACGTAAAGAAACCAGCCGGGCCGTACGCTCTGCCTGAAAACAACAAAATGAAGGCTGACAATTTGAAGCTGATGCTCGCCAGATATGGCGAGGCAGCTCGCCGAGGTCTCGCGGCTGGTCCGGCTTACGAAATGGCCGACGTTCCCGATACCGCTTACGTCGACGGTTACAATACCCAACTCGCCATTGCCACCATGAAGCAGATGGTTGCTCAAAAGGACAAACCGTTTTTCCTCGGCATGGGCTACAAGCTGCCGCACCTCAACTGGTGTGCTCCGAAAAAGTATTGGGACCTTTACGATCCCGCGAAGATCCCGATGGCGTCGGAAGTCGATGCTCCGGAAAACGGAGCGGCAATGGGCCTGCATGCTTCGTTCGAACTTCGCACCCGAGCCGGCATTCCGAAGAGCGGCCCGCTCGGTCCGAAACTGTCTCGGACTTTGAAACACGCTTACCTGGCCAGCACCAGCTATGTCGACGCTCAGATTGGCTTGATGATTAAAGCTCTCGAAGATGCCGGCGTTCGCGACAACACAATCATCATCGTCTGGGGTGACCACGGCTGGCACCTCGGCGACATGGGTGTCTGGGGCAAGGCGACCAACTACGAAATCGCAACGCGAGTACCGCTGATGATTTCGGCTCCGGCGATGAAAGCTCGCGGCGTGAGATCTGACGCACTCGTCGAACTGGTCGACATCTTTCCAACGCTGTGTGAGCTGGCTGGTCTCTCGCGGCCCGACCATCTTGAGGGACACAGCTTCGCGCCGCTGCTCGACAAGCCGGATCAACCGTGGAAGAAAGCCGCCTTCAGCCAGTACCCCAACCCGGCGCTGCGGGAATGGGCGGCGAATCCGCTTTCACAGGGCATGCGAGAAACCTGGTTCGGCCCGCTCATCCAGGAAGTGGAAGGCCGGATCATCGCTCAGCAGGGCGACCAGTGGGACCGCGAGCTGTTCGAGAAACACCTCATGGGCTACACGATGCGAACAGACCGCTACCGCCTGGTTGTGTGGCGCGATCATCGTGACCCGAAAGCAAAACCGATCTACGTCGAACTCTTCGACCACGAAACCGACTCGCGCGAAACGAAGAATATCGCGAGTGCCCATCCTGATCTGGTGAGCACTCTAAGTAAGCAACTCGATGCCGGCTGGAAGGCGGCCCTTTAGACGAGGGACGCCAAATTGCAGGGCCGGTGGTCACCGGTCGGTTTTTACAGGGTTACCCAAAACTGAGCGATTCAATCATGAAGTTTCTTTTCCGTTTGCTCACGGTTTCAGCCGTACTGATGATGTGTTCGGTTGCCGTTGCTGACGACGTCGATTTTCAGCGTGACATCGCTCCGATCCTCGAAGAGCGTTGCTGGCACTGCCACGGTGAGGACGAACAGGAATCGAATCTGCGGCTCGATCTTCGCGCGTGGATGTTGCGAGGTGGAGATTCCGGTCTCGCGGCGGTCGTTCCTGGCAAGCCAGAGAAGAGCTACCTGATCGAGCTGATCAATCACGTCGACGACGAAATGAGGATGCCGCCCGACGAGGACAGACTGCCGGCCAGAGAAATTTCTTTGCTGACTGAGTGGATCAGGCAGGGCGCGGTCTGGCCCGGTCAGATGGAAGCGGTTGTCGAAGAAAAGTCTGATCACTGGTCGTTTCAGCCGGTCGTACGGCCCGACGTTCCGAAGTCTTCAGGCGGGTCGAACAATACCGTCGACGCATTTCTGCAAGAAGCTCTCGCAGCCAACGGCCTGAAATTCTCAGAACGCGCTGACGCTCGGTCGCTGATCCGCCGAGCGTCGATCGTGCTGACAGGACTCGCTCCAACCGCTGAGGAAACAATTGCGTTTGAGACAGCTCATCAGGTCGGCTCCGACAAAGCGTACGAAGCGTTGATCGAACGACTACTGGCTTCACCTCACTTCGGCGAACGATGGGCTCAGCACTGGCTCGATGTCATTCGCTGGGCCGAAACCAACGGTTCCGAAGCGAACCTTTACCGCAAGAACGCCTGGATTTATCGCGACTATGTCGTGCGAGCTTTCAACGAAGACAAGCCGTACGACCAGTTCGTGCGAGAGCAGATCGCGGGCGATTCACTGGGCATGGGCGAGGCCACTGGCTTCCTCGTGGCCGGCCCGCACGTCCCTGCGGCGACCGTCGGTCGCGAACCGTCAGCCATTCGTCAGGCTCGTGCGGACCGGATGGACGAAATCATGCAGACCGTCGGAGCGTCGATCATGGGCGTCACAATGGGATGCGCACGATGTCACAATCATAAGTTCGACCCGATCACGATCCAGGACTACTACTCGATGACCGGCGTGTTTCAGGATGTTGAATTCGGCAGCCGGTTTCCAGAATTTTCAGAAGACCATCCTCGCCGCAAACGCGGGCAGGAACTCTGGCGGGCAATCGCTGAACAACGCCGGCTCCTGCGAGAATTCGGAGGCTGGGAAGAAAACTGGGGCGCCTTCCGCGAACTTCACTTCAAGCCTGTCACCACGAAGGCTGTGAGAATTCGCTTCAAGCAGCCGAGCGTTGGCCTCGACGAGCTGGAAGTTTTCGGCACGAAAAACCGCAACGACAACCTCGCTCACGAGCGGAACGGAACCAGGGTCAGCGGCTCTCCCGAAGACGGCGTGGATGGTCGGTTCCCGATCGAGCGGTTGATCGATGGCGAATTCGGCACGATGACCTGGCGGGCTGATTTCCCAAAAAATTCGGAAGAGCGTCCGTGGGTCCGATTTGACTTCGCCGAAGCAATGGATGTTGATCGGCTGCGGCTTTCGAACAATCGCGAATACTTTTACGACACAGACTATCTCGACAGGAAACCGTTTCTGCCGAGATACGAATTCGACATGGACGTGCTCCAGGAAGACGGCTCGTGGAAACCCTGGGTCGGCACCTGGTTCGTCAATACAAAGCTCAACGAGAGTCATCCTGAACGAAAGCCGTCGCTCGCGAAAATTCAGAAAGCAATCGCCACTCTGGCCGAAGAAGGACCGCGTCCCAGTTTCGTTGGGCGGTTTGTTCGTCCTGAAGTAACCCGCGTTCTGCTGCGGGGCAGCCCGGAAAATCCTCGCGACGAAGTTGCCCCTGCAGGCCCGGCAATTCTCAACGGCAATTTGAATCTGACATCCGCTGCGACCGGCTCCGAACGCCGAGCTGAATTCGCCAGATGGATCAGCAGCGTCGACAACCCGCTGACCGCTCGCGTCATGGTCAACCGGATCTGGCATCACGTTTTTGGCAGCGGCATCGTGCCGACGACTAGCGACTTCGGAAAAGCCGGAGCATCTCCGACAAATCCGCAATTGCTCGACTGGCTCGCAGCGGAGTTTGTTCACCCAACGGTGTCGGAGACGGCTCCGTGGTCGATGAAGTCGGTGATTCGTCTGCTGGTTATGTCTGATGCTTTCCGCCAGTCGAGCCAACCAGATCCCAACGGCCTCGCCAGAGACGCGAGCGCTGAGCTGCTCTGGAGATTTCCACCGAAACGAGTCGAAGCCGAAGTAATTCGCGATTCGATTCTGCAGGCTTCAGCCGCTCTCGATCGAACAATCGGCGGACGCAGCTACCGCATCCACAACGAGAAAAAGACCTACGCTCAGTGGGAAGTTGTGAACAACCACGGTCCACAAACCTGGAGACGCCTGCTTTATCAGGAACGAATGAGGCGTGTTGACGACGGCATCTTCACAGCGTTCGATTTTCCGGACTGCGGTCAGGTTCGAGCGAAGCGGCCAGTGTCGACAACTCCGCTCCAGGCTCTCAACCTGATGAACAGCGACTTCGTGCTCGAACAATCGAAACGAATCGCCGATCGCGCAAAGAAGGACGCCGGCGACGACGAGGTTCGATCGGTCGACCGCTGCTTCGAATTGTTGCTCGGTCGAACACCGGACGATCAGGAACGTCAGGCATGCGTCGCTCTGGCCAAAGAAAACGACCTGCCACTCGTGTGTCGAGCGTTGATCAATTCGAACGAATTTGCATTTCTGCCGTGAATCAAAACCCGCAGGAAATAAAACAATGACTAACCCGGAACAACTTTCACCACTCGATCGGCAGTTGCTCGACCGTCGCAGTTTCCTGGAAACTGCCGGGCTGTCGACAGCCGGGCTGGCGCTGACGAGCATGCTCGCCAACGATGGTCTCCTGGCAGATATGCCGAAAACGGTGAGCGGGAAGGATCCGATTCGACCGGACATTGATCCCAACAATCCGTACGCGGCGAGAAAGTCTCATTTCGACATGCCGGCGAAGCAGGTTCTGGTCATCTATTGTCCCGGAGCGGTCAGCCATATCGACACGTTCGATTACAAGCCGTCGCTGACGAAGCTGCACGGCCAGAAACCGCCGGGACTTCCGGACGTCACGTTTGAAGGGCCTTCCGGAAACATCGCCAAACCGTTCTGGGATTTCAAACCTCGCGGTGAGACCGGCAAAATGGTTTCCGATCTGTTGCCGAACCTCGCAGAACAGGTTGACGATTTCTGCTTTCTGCACGCCATGTCAACAAGCACCAGCGCCCATCCTCAGGGTGAGAATTTCATGAACACCGGCTTTACAATGGAAGGTTTTCCGTCGTTCGGTGCCTGGGTCACTTACGCCCTGGGAACAGAAAACCAGGACCTGCCGGCGTTCGTGGCGATCAACGATCCGCGAGGCCTGGCTCGAAGTGGCAAGAACAATTTCGGCAGCGGCTTCCTGCCCGCGGCGTTCCAGGCGACCGACTTCAACGCAAAGAATCCGCCGAACAATCTCAATCGACCAGACGCGATCTCGTCGCAGGCCGATCAGAGAACCGTCGATCTTTTGAAAAGGCTGAACGCGCGGCATCTCGAAAAGTATCCCGGCGACGCCGATCTCGCCGGACGAATCGCCAGCTATGAACTCGCGGGAAAGATGCAGACTTCGGTACCGGAAGTCATGGACCTGTCCGGCGAAACGGAATCGACACTCAAGGCCTACGGGGTCGAAGGCGGCAGCGAACTCCGCGGCCAATACGCAAAGAACTGCATCCTCGCCAGACGCCTGCTGGAAAAAGGTGTCCGAGTCGTTCAGCTCTTCAACGGCAGCGATCCGGCTGGCGGAAACGGCATCACCAACTGGGACTCGCATTCCGACATTCTGAAGACCCACGCCATGCAGGCTGAAATCATGGATCAGCCAACGTCGGCCCTGATTGCCGACATGAAGCAACGAGGTCTGCTCGAAAATACGCTGGTCGTGTGGGCGACCGAGTTTGGTCGTATGCCGTTTCTCCAGGCCAACGGAACCGGTCGAGATCACAATCCCGGAGCGTTCACCTGCTTCCTGGCTGGCGCCGGCGTCAAACGCGGATTCAGCTACGGCGAGAGCGACGAATTCGGCTTCGAAGCGGCTGTCAATAAGACGACGGTTTACGACTTCAACGCTACCATTCTACATCTGATGGGCCTCAACCACGAACACCTGACCTTTTACCACAACGGCCTCGAACGCCGCCTGACCAACGTCCACGGTCATGTCATTCAGGACGTGCTGGCGTAGCCGCCTGGCCGCTGATTAACATCCGTATCGAGTTTCTCTTCTGTTCACTGAAGCTTGTCGAACACTAAATCTTCTGGAGTGCGGCATGAGCAGCGAAAAACGTCAGTCGTCACGAGTCGTCGCTGTAGCAGGTGCGGGGGCCATTGGTCTTTCCGCATTTTTTGCAAGGGGACTCGCTCGGATGGGGACACTACTCGACGATGTTGTCAGGCTCGGCAGCAGGCCGGCGATTAGCACAGCTGATGATTTCGCGTCAGCGAGTCGCTTTGCTGGTGGGACAGTTGACGACTTTGCTTCTTCATCTCGTTTCGGAATCTCGCCAAACGCAGGCACCAGCCTGATAGATGACGCTGGCAATACTGTAGCAAATCTTGACGACGTGTTTGCTCCAGAGGCATTCGCCGACGAAATGATCTTGGCCTCAGGGCGTCGCAGCGTCAGTAGTATGGCCAGAGGGAATCGCATTCGAGTTTCGAATCGAACACGGATTTCGAATGGAGTCAAGTCGATTGAAAACTCATCAAAGAGATTCAGAGGTGGTCTCGATCGTAGTATGGACGCGCACGATATGTTTGAGCTGCTAACCGATGGCAACGAAATTCCTTTTCACTCCCCAATCGATCAGCAGCTGGATTCGGGCGTCTTCACTGAGCGTTTGGACCGGCAAGCTTCTTCGTGGAGTCCTGTGTACCAGGGACGTCAGGTATCGATCTGTTTTCCAGAAGAGCAACTCAAATCAATTAAGCAATTTCAGGAAGATTCGTTCCTGCGAATTGACGAGGATAATGGTCGTGTCATTGTCGAATTGACGCAGGAACAATTCCTTAGCTGGATCAGTGGGGACCTGGACCAAAACGCAATTCGGCTGTTGATACTTAACAGGGTTGAAACTGAGCTGAATTCAGGCAAGGGCAACTCACGACCATGAGAATTGGAGTTTTCGCCGACGTTCACGATCACCTCGATAATCTTCGAGTGGCTGTTGCGCGGTTTAATGATGAGCAGGTTGAAGCGGTTCTGTTTGCCGGAGATCTGGTGTCGACGTTCGCCGTGCCGCCGTTGCGGAAACTCAATTGCCCGTTCGTTGGCTGCTTCGGCGACAACGAGGGAAACAGGATTGGTCTTTATGGCGGGATGAAGATCGTCGGCACGATCGGAGAGCCTCCGTTCTGTTACCGAGCGGCTGACGGAACCAGAATCCTGCTCACACACGCTCTGGCCTGGACGAAGGGCTGCGAGGGCGAATTCGACGTTCTGGTCTACGCACACACTCACCAGCCGAGCATCCGCAAGGATGAACAGGACCGGCTGTTTCTCAACCCCGGCGAGACCAGCGGCTGGAGTTACGGCAAACCAACGATCGCCATCCTCGACACATCGACAAGAGAAGCCGAAATTCTGCCGCTCTTTGAACATGCTCCGCACTGTTCATGAATTCGGAGGTAACGTAGTTTCCGTAGGTCAGACTCTGCCTGACGAAATCCGGAACTGATTGTCAGCACTGCCCTTCGCCAAACTTCGTCAGGCGAAGCCTGACCTACACGAAATCGCTACCCACATGCCTGATTCGCCACCGACCGTCATCGTGATTCACCCTCGTGAGAAACGCAGCAAGTGCAGCGTTGAACCTCTGCGAGGAAAGGACGACTTCATCTTCTGGAAGTTTCCGGATCGGGGCTCTGAACCAATCGATGGATACGTCCGGCTGGGCATCGGCGGGCCGGAACTGTCGGCAGACGACGCGTCGAAGGGATTGCTCGTGCTGGATGGAACCTGGCGGCTGGCTCAGAAGATGGAGCCGTTCTTTAACGAGTTTCCTGTTCGAACGCTTCCCGCCTGGCAGACCGCCTACCCGCGAGTGTCCAAAGTTTTCGATGACCCAACGGGTGGACTGGCAACGATCGAAGCGATTTTTGCGGCTCACACAATCCTCGGAAAAGACACATCGGGATTACTTGATGACTATTACTGGGCCGAGCAGTTTCTCGAACTTAATCGAGATCGGCTGCCGGTTTGAGGAATTTCGACGGGAAGTCCGTTCGTCGGTTGCGACCCGGAATGAGCCGCGGCATGATGGGCAAATTGCGTCAAGTCTGGCAGTTTCGGTGACGATTCTGGATAGGTAGACTCCGTTACCTGCCTTGATGCATCCCACCCGCATCCACTTTTTACACTCCCATGAGGTTCCCAATGAATACTCTCCGTACGTCGATTGTCTGCGCTGCTGTGGCATGCGTCGCCGCCAGCCCGCTCTACGCCGGAAGCAAAAACTGCTGCCCACCACCGACCGCCTGCTACCAATGCCAGGCCGGAACAACTCAAACGTCGCCGCAGATGGCCGGCTGCCGATTTCCACTGTCGTACACCGACGCTCTGGCACGAGCTGAAGACGCGACGAAAGCCGAAGCCGCCAACAAGGAACTGCTGGCTCAGCTTGCCAGCTTGAAGGCCGAGCTGGCCACCGCCACTCAGCAGCGTGATGAAGCGATTGCGTCTGCAAAGAAATCAGATGCCGCAGCAAAGAATGCTCAGGTCGTTGCCGCTCAGGCTCAGGCTCAGGCAAAGCAGAGTGCAGTTGCCGCTGCTGAAGCGAAAGCTGCTGCTGACAAGGCACTGGCTCAGGCTGCTGAAGCGAACAAAGCAAAGACCGCCGCCGCCGCCGCTGAGCAGGCTGCGAAAGCTCAGGCTGAAGCTGCCACGAAGCAGGCTGCAACCGCCGTCGCTCAAGCCAAGTCTGCTCAGGAAGAAGCTGAAAAGCAACGACAAGTCGCTGAAGCGAACGCTCAAAAAGCCGCTGCTGAAGCCAAGGCTCAGATCGCTCAGTTGAACAAGTCGCTGGCTGACGCTCAGGCTGAACTTGCTTCCGCAAAGAAAACCGTGACTGAGCAGGCTGCAAAACTCGAAGCTGCCGCCGCCGTTCAGAATGTGGCCACGGAAGAAAAGCCGGCACCAGCCGACGATGATGCTCCAGCTCCCGAGCCGGCCGCTGACAACTCAGACAAGACAGCAAAGACTGAAGAGAATTCAGAAGTGGAAAGCGAGTCCTAAATCGATCGCGGTTCCTGCAGCTTTAAGAGAAGAAATTAAACGGGGGCAGTCGTTCATTCGGCTGGCCCCGTTTTCAATTGATCAAGGCAGAGTTATCAACCACGGAAATTACGGAATGACACAGGACGAGGCGGCAGCTCTTCCGTGTCATTTCGTGCCTTCCGTGGTTCGCATCTTCCGCAGTATCGTCCTGACATGAACTATTTCTCGCACGCCATCAGGTTTCTCGACAGACCGGTATTTGCTGTGTCGACCGGTTTGCCAGACATGCTGTCCGTCGCGGATCGGAAGGTTCGGTTGAGGACTCGACGGATGGAGCCGTTTCTTGAAACCGCGTCGCCTTTCGAAGCGGAAGTCGCGGCCGGAGCGTTGCAGCATCTTGAAGACGACGCCTGGTTCCACAAGACGCGAGCGTTTCTGGAAACGAGTGCTGAACTCACACGCCTTTTCCGAGAAACCATCGGAGTCGGTGATGGAATGCGGTGTTCGTTCCTTGGGCACATCGTCACGGAGTTGCAACTCGACGGCGTTCTGGCCGAGCGCTACCCGGCATTGCTCGATCAGTACTACGAGTTGATGGGTGACGTTGACCCGGTCGCGATTCAATCCTGCGTCAACCGGATGGCCGCGAAGCAGACCGAACGGCTGGCGATTCTGATTCCGAAGTTTCACCAGGAGCAGTTTCTGAGAGACTACTCGGAACCGTCCCGTTTGAGATTTCGCCTGAATCAGGTCATGCTACGCGTCCGTCTGGAGCAGCTTCCGGAAGTCATGGAGGAGGCCCTGGCGGAGAGCTGGCGGATTGTTGAATCCCGCGCCGAAGCCCTGCTTCCGCCCGAGCATTTCGAGTTTCCCGCCGGCTGAATCGACCGATCAAATTTGTCGACGCGATTGTCTGACGCAGTCGTCGTCTGGTTTCATGTGGCGAAGGCGTCCCGGCGCTGTCAGAGGAGAGTTTTCACGATGAAATACGGATTCAATTTGCTGTTGTGGACGACCGACGTTCAGGAAGCGGATTTCCCGACACTCGAAAAGGTTAAAGGAATCGGCTACGACGGCGTCGAGCTGCCGATCTTCAATCTCGACGTCGACAACTTCAAAAAGATCGGCACGAAGTGCGACGAGCTGGGGCTCGGTCGAACGGCGGTCACCGTCAGCACTGAAGAAGAGAATCCAATCTCGCCGGACGCCGCCATTCGGAAGAAGGCCGTTGACCGTCTGAAGGTTGCGGTCGACTGTGCGTCCGCTGCTGGAGCAACTCACCTTTGCGGTCCGCTGCACTCGGCTCTGGGAGCGTTCCCACCGTCAGAAGAACTGCTCGGCTTTCGCGAATTTGCGGCTCGCGGCATCGCGCGAACTGAAGATGAATGGAAGTGGTGTCAGGACGTGCTCGGCCAGGTGGCTGATCACGCTCAGGCAAATAACGTCACGCTGGTCTTCGAGTATCTGAACCGGTTCGAGTGCTACTTCGCGAACTGTGCCGCCGATGCCGCTCGCTTCTGCCGCGAGGTCGGACACCCGAACCTCAAAATGATGTATGACACGTTCCACGCGAACATCGAAGAGAAGTGCATCCGCACCGCCGTCCAGGACTGCAAGGACCAGATGGTTCACGTCCACATTTCCGAGAACGATCGTTCGACGCCAGGCAAAGGTGGAGTAAACTGGGACGCCTCGTTCGCCGCGATTGAAGAAGCTGGTTATGACGGCTGGATGGTTGTCGAAGCCTTCGGTCTGGCTCTGCCGGACCTGGCCGCCGCCACCAAAATCTGGCGCCGCATGTACGACACTGAAGAGTCACTTTGCTCCGACGCTCTGGCCTTCATGAAGTCGCGAGTCGAAGGCTAGATTCACTGTCCAGCCAATCCTCACCCCGGTCACTCCAGTGGCTGGGGTGTTTTGCTTCACGCCCCGCCTCAACCAGGAACTTGCCGATGACCACTGCTCGCCGTTTCGTACCTGCAATTTTGCTGGCGATTTTGACGACGCCGTTGCTGATCGCTGCCGATGTATCAACGCAAAAGCCCGTGATTCAGGAAGCCGTCGTTCGCAATCCGGACGGCAGCGTGCATACCGTCGAGATCACAAAGCCGAAACCAAAGTTCGATGTGGCCGCCGGCCCGGACGCGATCTGGATTTGGAATCAGGGGTCGGCTGCTCAATCATGCTTCATCAGAAAGCAGTTCAAAACAGCAGACGTGAAGTCGGCCACGATGATCGCCACCTGTGACAATGGCATGACCGTTCGAGTCAATGGGGAAAAAGTCGCGTCGAGTTCAGAATGGGGACAGCCGGTGACGATCGACGTGTCGTCGGCGATCAAAGCAGGATCGAATGAGATCACAGTTGATGCCACAAACGAAGGCGGCACCGGCGGGTTCGTCCTTAAACTGGAGATGACTCACGAGGGCGGCGGTAAATCCTACGTCGTGACGGACTCGTCCTGGACGATCGCGAAGGACAAAGCGTTTAACGATCAGTACGACGTTAAGCCGATCGGAAAAATGGGCGTCGGACCGTGGGGCAACGTCTTTGCCAACCCAGGCGGCGGAGGCAACAGCCTGCTGAAAAACAGCGTGCCACGTGGAGTGTTTCAGGTTCCCGACGGCTTTCAGGTCGAACTGCTTTACGACGTTCCGAAAGACACTCAGGGGTCGTGGGTCAGCATCGCGTTCGATGATAAAGGACGTCTGATCGCCAGCGACCAGGGCGACAAAGGTCTGTATCGAATCACCCCGTCGCCGATCGGCAGCGACCAGCCGACAACGGTTGAAGCTCTTGATCTCAAAATTTCGTCATCTCAGGGAATGCTCTGGGCCTTCGACTCGCTCTACATCTGTGTGAATGGCGGACCAGGCAGCGGCCTGTACCGGGCAACCGATTCGAACGGCGACGGCGAACTCGACAAGGTAGACAAGCTGAAGTCACTTCGTGGCGGCGGAGAACACGGTCCGCACGGGTTACGACTTTCGCCGGACGGCAAGTCGATCTACCTGATCGCCGGCAACCATACCGATCCGCCGGAGAATTTTGATTCCAGCCGAGTTCCAACCAACTGGTCCGAAGATCATCTGCTGCCCCGGCAATGGGACGCTCGCGGGCACGCACGAGGTAAGCTGGCTCCAGGTGGCTGGGTCGCGAAAACCGATCCCGAAGGCAGGACCTGGGAAATCATCAGCATGGGTTACCGCAACCCGTACGATTTTGATTTCTCGCTCGAAGGAGAATTATTCGCCTACGACGCAGACATGGAATGGGACATGGGGTCGCCCTGGTACCGCCCGACTCGAATTGTCCACGCCGTCAGCGGCAGCGAATTCGGCTGGCGAAGCGGCACGGGCAAATGGCCGACCTACTACATCGACAGCCTGCCTCAGGTCGTTGACATTGGGCCAGGCTCGCCGGTGGGAGTTTCGTTCGGGACGGGCGCAAAATTTCCCGCGAAGTATCAGAAGGCGTTGTTCTGCTGCGACTGGACTTTCGGAACAATGTACGCCGTGCATCTGACTCCGAACGGAGCTTCGTACGTCGGCGAGAAAGAAGAATTCGTTTCCTGCACGCCTCTGCCGCTGACGGACGTCGCCATCGGTCCAGACGGAGCCATGTATTTCACCGTTGGTGGCCGAGGTGCTCAGTCGGCACTTTACCGGGTCACTTATACAGGCAACGAATCAACAACACCGGTTCAGCCTGGCCAGGAGTCTGGCAATGTGGAACGGTCCGTTCGCAGGCAACTGGAAGCTCTGCATGAAGCCGGCAAGTCCAGTGAACAGAATGTCGAATTCATCTGGGAGCATCTTGGGCACGACGACCGCTCGATTCGATACGCCGCTCGTGTCGCTCTGGAATTCCAGGAACCGGCACTGTGGCAGCAGCGGGTTCTTACGGAAACCTACCCCGAACTGCTGATCAATGCCGCCGTCGCGATGGCTCGACAGGGCAATCCTGAAAGACGTGATGCCCTGCTCGACCGATTGCTCAACGTTGAGTTCAGCGAGTTGACTGAGTTCCAGAAACTCGAATGGCTGCGAGCCGTCAGTCTGGTCTTTATCCGGTTGGGAGTCCCAACGGTCGAACAGCAGCGCGCGGTTGCGCAGATTCTCGAACCCGAGTTTCCATCAGGTCGGGAAATGCTCGATCGTGAGCTGGCCGGAATGCTCGTCTATGTGAACTCGACGAAAATCATCGACAGGACGCTCAAGCTGATGGCTCCGGCATCGGAAGGCGAAGCTGAAGCCGTGATTCCTGAAGTGCTGGCTCGCAATCCTGGTTATGGCGGTTCGATCGCCAACATGCTGGCGAACATGCCGGACCTTAACCAGACGCACTACGCTTACGTGCTCCGCAATATGAAATACGGCTGGACGATCGCGCAGCGTCGGCAGTACCTCGACTGGTTTGCGAGAGCTTCGAAGAAAAGCGGCGGAGCCAGCTTCGAAGGGTTTCTGAAAAACATCAAAGACGAATTCCTGGCCAACGCGACCGAGGCCGAACGCAAAGCGCTGGAAAGCTCGATCGCCGCGACCGCTCCGAAAGAAGCCGACCTGCCAAAGCCTAAAGGCCCCGGTCAAGAATGGTCACTGGGCGAACTTGTCGAACTGACAAAATCCGGTCTCTCCGACCGCAACTTTGAAAACGGAAAACGGACCTACGCATCAGCTCGTTGCATCTCGTGCCATCGCTACCTCGGCGAAGGCGGCAGCACGGGACCGGATCTGTCGAACGTCGCAGGCCGGTTCAGCTATAAAGACCTGCTGGAATCCATGATCGATCCGAGCAAAGTTGTCTCTGACCAGTACCGCGCATCGATCGTGACAACGGACAGCGGCAAAGTCTACACCGGCCGGATCCTGAACGACGCTGATGGAAAGCTGACAATCCTGACCGACCCCGTCGACGCAACGAAGGTCGTGACGATCGACAAGAACGACCTCGACGAAGTACTGCCCTCACCGACGTCGCTGATGCCTGCGAAGCTTTTGAATCAGCTGAACAAGGGAGAAGTCCTCGACCTGTTGGCATTTCTGATGTCGCGAGGAAACCCTGCCGATCCGTTGTTTGCGAAGTAGTCACCAGCAACGTAATAAAATTCAACAACCACGGAAGACACGGAAATGAGAGGGCGTGTTTCCGTGTCATTCCGCGTCTTCCGTGGTTCTATTTTTAGAATGGAAAATCGACGAATGGAACTGCAGGAAATTACGGACGCGTTGTCGGCGCATTGCCCGGACATCCTTCGCTGGTCGGGAGCGATCGCGAAGACGTTGCGGCAGTTTGATATTTCGCTCGGTGGTAAATCGTCGGGAAGTTCCAACACCGACGCACTGACGCTGGCCGATCTGACCGTACAGGAACTGGCTGTCGCGGCGCTGCGGGACAAAGCTCCGATCCTCAGAAACTGCCGGATCGAAGCGGAAGAAGAGACTGGCGACCTGGGAGCGTTTGCTGCCGAGTCAGAGTATGTAATTTCGCTCGACCCGATCGACGGGACGAAATACTTCCGCGACCGGACGGGTAATCAGTGGTGCGTGATGCTGCACCTGAGAACTCGCGACACGGTTCACTACTCGCTGGTTTACGTGCCCGAAGATGGCGAGCACGGGACCTGGCTGGAAGCGTGCGGCGACCGCATTCTCTGCGGCCCGGACGATCTGACGAGGCCAGCTCGCGAGGTGCTGGATTCAATGACGCCCGTCGAGGTTGAGAACTGGAACGGCTCGTCGAGTATCTACCTGATCGGTTTTCAGGATCGCGACGTGGAACGGGCTGGCGAGGTAACAGCTCTCGGTCTCAACGGAGTCGCTCCGGACGAAATGCCCGGCAGCATCTATCCGTTGCTGGCGACGGGAGCGTTCGGCGGCTCTCTGATCCACTCACCCAACATTTACGACTTTCCTGTCTCGATGCACCTGGCTCGGATTCTGGGGGGAGACGCGGTCTGGGTTCACAACGGAGAATCAGTCAACTTCGACGAAATGTGGATGGACGATCGAGCGGACATGCTGCGTCTGCCGGGCATCGTCGCGTGCAGCCCGAAACGCGAGTACCTCGACCAGTTCTGCTCGCTGGCCAAAGACTGGCCGAAAGAGCGATATACCAACTGATGTGCGTCGCCCGTGTTCTCACGATTTTGAAATCAATCCAGAATGACGCCCATGTCAGCTCGGAAGAATTTCATGTCGGCCCAGACATCTTTCTTCGCCCCCGGCGACCTCAGCAGGTACGACGGGTGGTAGGTACAGAGGACTTTGATGCCTTTGTAGTCGAAGAATTTGCCTCGCAGTTTACCGATCGCCGCCTTTGTTCCGAGCAGATTGTGGGCGGCTACGGATCCCCAGCAGACGATGTATTTCGGGTCGACGGTTTCGATCTGCGCTTCGAGATACTCGCGGCAGTTTGCGGCTTCATCCGGAGTCGGGTTGCGGTTGCCAGGCGGTCGACATCGCAGAATGTTGCAGATGTAGATCTCTTCGCGAGTCAGCTTGCACGCGACCGTGATTTTATCGAGCAGCTGCCCGGCCTTCCCAACGAACGGTTCTCCCTTCCGGTCCTCGTCCGCGCCAGGGGCTTCGCCGATGTACATAATGTCGGCTTCCGGGTTGCCGACTCCGAACACGGTCTGCGTTCGAGTTTCTGCCAGTTCCTGACACCGTACGCAGGCGGCGACCTGTTGAGCGACTCGTGAAAGACCAGCGACACGTTCATCAAGCGGAGCGACCGAACAAGGACGTCTAACTTCAGTCGTATCCAGCGAGAATTCCTGTGGCAACGCCCCCGTCGACGATGGAAGCAACTGGCGCACAACGGGGACCGTTGCTGCTGCCGGCGTTGACGTCGGCTTGCCAGTCGCAGGCGATGATTGCTGAGCAGCGATACTAGTTGAAGAGGACGCTGCCGGAGCAGTGCCAGCGGGCGACGTTCGTGGTGCAGACGCTCCTGGCATAGTCGTTCGTGGTGCAGCTGCGCCGGAAATCCCGGGCGACGGTGCGACGGCGGTTCGTTGCGAAACGGGTACCGATGCTGATGCAGATTCCTGCGTTTCGACCCGCTGCGTCAGTGCGGCAACAAGCTCCGTCAGCTCACCGGGTACGTGAGTCACCCCCGCCCGCTCAAGGTCTTCCAGTTTTTGCCGCAGGATCCGTTGCGGATTCATTTGCTCCTGCTCCGGTGGGTTTGTCAGAGAACCTTGACATTGGAGTCGATGACTTCGTCAGGCGAGCCCTGAGCTACGCTTTGGTCGATTCAGCACTGAATGTTGAACTGCAATTTTCGCTGGCAAAGCTCGCGACGATCTCGATCGCTCGACGCATGCCAGACTCGTCGATCTCGTGGACGTCGATCGGCTTTCCGACAGCGTCGAGCATGGTGATAGTCAGACGCCCGCCCAGGTGCTGGCGGAATTCTTCCAGACCAGCAAACAGCTCGTCAGTTTCATGAAGAGCCGGGTGGTCAAGTGGGAGCCCCATTTCGGCGAGACACTTCAGAACCCGGTCGGCGTCTCCTTCGGGCAGGCCATGCACAAGCGAAGAATAAACCGTGTCGACGGCGACTCCGATCCCGACCGCTTCGCCGTGCCGCAGGCCGAAGTCAGTCATCACTTCGAGTTTGTGCGCCGACCAGTGTCCGTAATCCAACGGTCGAGCTTCGAGGGCTTCGAACGGATCTCCACCCTTCGTGATGTGGTTGAGATGGTGAATTGCCGAACGGCGGATAATCGGTCCGGAAACTTCAGCGTCGCGAAGCCTGATCCGCTCAGCGTTCCGACACAGATCGTCGAACAGCTCAGGCTCTTTTAGAAGAGACACTTTGACCGCTTCTGAAAATCCGCAAACGAAGTCACGATCGGGCAACGTCGACAGGAGCTTCGCATCGTTAATGACAGCCCACGGAGCAGCGAACGAGCCCACCCAGTTCTTTTTCTGAAAGAGGTTCACGCTGTTCTTCACGCCAACGCCCGAGTCTGCCTGAGCCAGCGTGGTCGTTGGCAATCGGACCAGCCGGATTCCTCGATGGGCGATCGCCGCTGCGAAGCCGACTGCATCGAGAACTGCTCCGCCACCGATAACGACAATGTAACTGCGACGGTCGAGATCGGCGTGGTTGATGCACTTGAGCATTCGCTCGAGGATGTGGATCTCGTTTTTGACGACTTCTCCGCCAGGTACGGTCTGAATGTTGCCGGGAGTCAGAAAACGGTTGGCGTTCTTCTGACAGAACGCATCGACCCGCGATCGAAGTTCAGGCACCGCATCGGCGACGCATTCGTCCAGCCAGAATTGAACTCGCGGAAGCTGATCACCGGACGGCTCCAGTACATTCAGAAGGGTATCCTGGTCTGCTCCCAGCACGTCATCCGTAAACCGCAGGCGGTGGACGAAAGGGACAGAAAAAGGAATATCGATCATTCCTGGGGCGATATTTTCTGGCATGGGTGACTCCTTACCGGGCGGCAGGCGTGCGGGGAAAGCTGTGGAATGAAGCCGATGCACTGTCGGGCCGACGGTGTTAGCGGCGAATGATCACGACGGTTCTGAAGTGCCCGATTCCGTCGGATCTGGTTGCCTGATCCATCAGGGGTCATTGCAACGGCGGGGCGAGTTGCATTGTGGCGTTCAAACAATGCCGGATCAACCAGTTGCCGAAGATCGAGTCACGTTGCCGGTTTTCATCCGGCTGAGTCAAACGGTTACAGCGATACCGCCGGTTCAATCGCTCGCAGGGCAAACGATGTCACTCTGCGTGGCCACTGTTGCTTACCAACGATCAGATGGGATAGGCGAGCCTGCTGAGCACCGAAGAATCCAGTACGAACGCTTCGTCAATTTCGTCGATATCTCCGAAGACAACGTTGGAACCGCTTCCACCAGAAAGAGTGTCCGCACCAGCGTTACCCTGCACGACGTCGTCATCCTCTTCGCCGAGGGCGATGTCGTCTCCGCTTCCACCGAAGAGCGAATCGTCGCCGTCGCCACCGATAATCGTGTCATCGCCGTCGTTGCCGTTAAGGATGTCGTCGCCATCGCCGCCACTGATCAGGTCGTTGCCGCCTTCGCCTTTCAGAATGTCATCGCCTTCCCCGGCAACCAGCGTGTCATCTCCACCACTCCCTTTGATCGTGTCTGAGCCGTCGTCGCCCGCGATGTAGTCTCGCCCGGCATTCCCCTTCAACGAATCGTTTCCCGTTCCGCCACGCATCACATCCTGACCAGAACCGCCGAACAGAGTGTCGCTGCCCAGGCCGCCATCCAGCGTGTCGTTGTCAGCCTGACCGTTCAGAGTGTCTGCTCCTCCACCGCCCAGCAGACTATCCCGACCGGCATTTCCAAAGATAAAGTCGGCACCTTCACCGCCGTCGATCGTATCGTCCTGGTTGCCGCCCATGACCATGTCGTCGCCGTCGCCGCCGAAGATTCTGTCATCGCCATTCAAGCCGAGGATCGTGTCATTGCCTGTTCCTCCCAGCAGAATGTCGTCTCCGGATTCGCCGTTGATCATGTCGTCGCCATCGCCACCGTCGATGACATCGCGCGAAGTACCGCCGGTGATGGTGTCATTGTCGGCTCCGCCTTCCAGCAGCAACTGGTAGCCACTGATCGACGAACCTGACGCCGAGATTGTGTCGTTGCCGGCGTCGCCTCGAATGTAAAAGCTGGTGAAGCCCGACCCGCTGAGTGTGCCGATCGTGATGGTGTCGTCGCCGTCACCCCCGTTGAGATCGATGCGTGAAATCGAACTGTCGATCGTGACCGTCGAGGCGCCTTCGTTAACCAGCACGTTGCCGCCGGCCCCTGTGACATTAAACGTGTCGTTGGTGACGTCTCCCTGAATCACGACGGTGTCGTATCCTGACGTGTTGGACAACGTGTCGTTCCCTGCCCCGTCGCCTGCCCAGACCAGTGCATCGACGCCAGCCCCACCGTCAAGAACATCTTCACCGCCTTCGCCATCAAGAGTGTCTTCACCGTCGCCGCCGAACAGGGTGTCGTTATCGTCGCCGCCAAAGAGCGAATCGTTTCCGCCTCCGCCGTTCAGTGAATCAAGCCCGGCGCCGCCGTAAAGTTCATCGTCGCTGTTGTTGGCGAGGATCGTGTCATTTCCGCCGTCGCCCGAAAGGGTGTCGGTTTCCATATTGATCAGCGGTGGTGGATTCGGCAGCGGTGGCATTGGATTATTGCCAGGATTCGTCTGCCCACTGGGCGTTGGATCGTTGTCGGTGATCCGTGCCTCGCCCATGCCATCCTGAATAAGTCCACCAATCGGATTGACCAGATCAACGAAGAAATTTTCGCCGTTGATTTCGTCATCAAAGTCGCCAAGGACTGATACGGTAATGACCTTCGAGGTGTCGCCAGTCGTGAACGTCAGCGTCCCGCTGGTCGCCGTGTAATCGCCCGGCGCAACGGCCAGGCCGTTCCGCGTCTGGTAGCTGACCGAGACCGGGTCGAGGACGGGACCAGTCACCGAAATCGTAAACGCTGCCAGAACGGTTCCAACGTTGCTTTCAAAGACGGTCGTGTCGCTGATTGAAAATGTCGTTGAGCGAGCGTCGATCAAATCATTGCCTTCGCCGCCGAGAACAGAGTCGAAACCGGCGCCGGTCAGAATAGTGTCGTTGCCGTCGTTGCCGTGCAGCATATCGTTGTTGCCATCGCCGGAAATCAGGTCGTCATTCGCGCCACCGAACACCGAATCCACGCCGTTGCCGCCACGGACAAAGTCATTTCCGGCCTGTCCGTTGACGTTGTCGTCACCTTCGCCGCCGTTCAGAGTGTCGTTGCCATCGCCACCGTTGACGGTATCGTTGCCTGTGCTTCCATCAATGACGTCGTTGCCCGTGCCGCCATCGACCGAGTCCAGGCCGTCGCCTGCGTTGATACTGTCATCGCCGCTGCCTCCATTGATGGTGTCGTCTCCCAGGCCACCGGTAACCGAGTCTGCACTCGATCCGGCGTCGATGAAGTCGTTACCACTGTCGCCAGAAATCGTGTCAGAACTGCTGCCGCCGAGGATCGAATCATTGTCGGCGCCACCAAAGATCAGGTCTGCGCTGCTGCCGCCATCAATCGTGTCTGCGCCCGCTCCGCCGAGTAGCGTGTCAGAGCCATCGTTGCCGATGATCCGGTCATCACCGCTCTGTCCGTCGATAGAATCTTTGCCGTTTCCACCGTCGAGTGTGTCGTTGTTGTTGCCACCGATAATCGTGTCGGCACCGTCACCGCCCAGAATCGACGTCGCGATGTCGTTACTCGCTCGGATAAAGTCTGTGCCGTCGCCGCCGTCCAGCACAATCGAAGTAATGGCTGTGTAGAACGACTGATTAACGAGCGAGGCATCGACAAAATTGTTGCCACCGCCAGCAGTCACCACGATTCCCGTCAGTGAACTGGTTGAGAGCGATCCCAGCCCGACGAAGTCTTCGAACTGGCCCGTCGAGTTGAATTCGATTCGAACGTTCTGACCCAGTGCACTGATCCGGACGCCCTCATTCGCGTCCATCGTGATGTTGAGAACGTTGCTGGAAACAAACGCGTTCACAGACAGCAGCGTCCGGTCCTCAAGTTGTTCAATACTCGGGCGCCGACGAGGAACTCGCCTGGAAAGTGATCTCAGCCACGGCGTTATTCGCATGATACCTGGACCTGCTCAATCAGAAGTGTCGCGGTTTTGTGAAACAGTCGGGCATTGCATCGCGCAATGAACCACCGCTCGTGAATCTCGAAATTCGCATATCGCAAACCTGCCAAACCGGAGCAACGTAACAACGGCCCGGGTAAGAGAGACGGCTCGGCAGCAGAAGTGTCAGCAGCGGCAGGTATCGTACCGGGTTTTCGGGCAGACTTTGCAAGTGAAACCTGAGAATCGCGTAATCACCTCAAGATGTTTTCAACTGACGAGTCGGAACACCTGTCAAACCTGACCGACCAGTTCCTGCCTGGATCGCCGTAAACACGAACTATTCCGATTGCGCTCAAACGCACACTCTGCTCAGTCCAGTTCAAGCGTGTTTCCAGACCAGCCGTGGACCAGATGTCCGCACGCAGAATCTGTATGAGAAACATGGTGTCGGGTCGTGCAGAACGCGATGGCAGCGCTTGAGTTCGTTTCGAGGGTCTGAGAGACTCCGCACTTCACGCAGACGAAGGTTGGATTTCACGTCCCCCTGACGGGATCAGCCGTGGATTCAATGAACTCTGATCATCACCTCAGGTTGAACCTCAACTCCGGAAGCAGCAGCCATGTCGAACCCACAAATCCTGATGAGTGCCTTTGCCGACGAGGCCGCCAACCGCAAAACGGCTCTTGAGCAGTTCTCAGCTCTCGCGGCAATCGGGCTGCGGTACTACAGCCCTCGATTTATCGACGTCGATTCTTCCGGCGGGGTGAAGCACGTCGTCGATTTGAAAAAGTCCGAATACAAGCAACTGAACAAGCTGCATGACGAATTCGGAATGAGTGTCACGAGTATCGGCTCACGAGTCGGCAAGGTGAAACTGCAGGACGTCGACGACGGCTCGCACAACAAGTACGTCCCGCTCGACAAGTACCTGAAAACCGAAGTCCAGTCGACAATTGATGCCGCTCTCGCGCTGGACACAAAACTGGTTCGCGGATTCTCGTTCTACCATCCCGTTGGTTCGAATCCTGAAGATCACATCCCGCAGGCTGTCGACCAGATTGGTCAGATTGCTGATGCCTGCCAGGCGGCGGGTGTGATCTACGGTCTGGAAATCGAGCCGAATCTGATCGGCGAAACCGGCCCACTGCTCGCGAAAATCGCGAAGAAACTCAAGCATCCGAACATGGTGCTGATTTACGACGGCGGCAACATCGCTGCTCAAAACAAAGACCGTCTGCAATGCCTGTCCGAGTTCCGCGATATGGTTCCCTACCTCGGCTGGATGCACGTCAAAGACTACGCCATCGATCGGTCGTTGACGTGGTCGGGTGCGGTGGACGAAGAACGCCTGAAGAATTTTGTGCCCGCCAACGTCGGCGACGCCGGACACGAGCAGGTGCTACTGGAACTGCGTGACCATCTACCGAAGCTGACAAAGAAGATGCAGAAACTTGGCGTGCCGGGTTTCTTCCTGGAAGTCGAACCTCATCTGAAAGGCGGCGGGCAGTTCGGCGGATTCAGCGGTCCAGATGGTGTCGGCGTGGCCGTTCGAGCATTGCGATCCGTGCTGGACTACGTCGAGATTGACTACGACATTCGAACGTTCGCCGACATCCGAGCCGCTCGCGGTTTCTGATTCAGAGAACGTGACTTTCGCAGGTCAGGTTCCGCCTGACGAAGTTCTATCCTTAAGAAACTTGAGAACGGAGCGAGCCAGATGTCTGCCTTCCGATTTGCTGCGGCAGGACTTGCCGTCGTGTTGATGCTCGCCTCGGAGACCACTGCGCAGAACGAGAAACCTGCAACGAAAACTGACGACGAAGGTCGATACTCGTGGCGGGAGAATCACGATCCCAACGGCATCGGCAAGTTCTACATGGGGCGAGAGATCGCTCATGTGATGGGCTTTGCCGGTGCCCGGTGGCTGGAGCGAACCGAGCGAGAGGACGAAGAACGACTCACACTGCTGGTCCGATCGCTGAAACTCAAACCGGGGATGATCGTTGCCGACATCGGCGCCGGCAGTGGAGTTATCTCAATGCTGATGGCCGAACAGCTGCTGCCCGACGGAAAGGTTATGGCCGTCGACATTCAGCAGGAAATGCTCAACCGCCTGGCTGATAACTGTAAGAAACGCGGCGTCACCAACGTCATCCCGGTAAAGGGAGAGGCCAAATCTCCGAACCTGAAACCGGGCAGCGTTGATTTGATCATTCTGGTCGACGTCTACCACGAATTCGAGTTTCCCTACGAGATGACGCTCGAAATGTCGAAGTCGCTGAAACCCGGCGGACGAATCGCGTGGGTCGAGTATCGGAAAGAGGACCGTACTGTCCCGATCAAGCTGGTCCATAAAATGTCCGAGGCTCAGGTGAAACGGGAAGCCAGCCAGGAAGGACTCGGTCTGAAATTCGTCGAGACCATCGGCGTGCTGCCTCGACAGCACATCGTCATCTTCGAGAAATCCAATGAGTAATTCACTCTTGCCCGACGAGTTGCGAAACGCCATTGATCGGGTTCCTCGCTTTGCCCTGGCTCATCTTCCGACTCCGCTGGAGCCGCTGCGGAACCTCTCAGAAAAGCTGGGCGGGCCGACGATCTGGATCAAAAGGGACGACTGCACCGGGCTTTCTTTCGGAGGAAACAAGACGCGGCATAACGAGTTTCTGCTCGGTGCCGCTCTGGCCGAAGGAGCCGACTACTTCGTGTGGGGCGCCGGCGTGCAGAGCAATAACTGCCGGCAGACGGTGGCGGCCTGCGTCAAAGCGGGTATCCCCATTCATCTGGTCCTGAGCCGAGCACACCTTGACGGCCCGGTCGAAACGCAAGGCAACCTGCTGCTTGACCAACTGATGGGAGCGTCGATCGAGTTCGTTGATGTCCCGGTCGGGCCAGAACTCGATGCCATCATTGCTGATCGTGCGGAGCAGCTCCGACAACTGGGGCATCGTCCATTCTTCTGGAACCGAAACCCGGTCGTGCAGATCGCGGCGATCAGCTATGTCGAATGTGCGGTTGAAATTGCCGAACAGTGCCGGAAAGAAAGGTTCGACCCGGCAGCAATCTACGTGAGTTCTTGTGGATCAACAGGCGCCGGCTTAGCGTTGGGTGTAAAGGCTCTTGGCATGCAGGCACCGCTCCTGAATATCGCGCCACTGACCTGGCCGTGGGACACCGCGACCGACATGGCTGAGGTGGCCTGCGATGTCGCCGAACGGTTGCAACTTCCACACCGCCTGAACGCTGCGGAAATCAATCTGTCGGAAGACTACATTGCACCTGGGTACGGAACTCCCGGTCCAGACTGTCTGGAAGCCTTGCAGCTGGTGGCCCGAACGGAATCAATCTTTCTGGATCCGATTTACACTGGAAAAGCGATGGCCGCGCTGATCAATCACATTCGCCGCGGTGACTTTTCGAGCCACGACAATGTCGTGTTTGTCCACACCGGTGGCACGCCGGTCCTGTTTGCAATGAGCGAGCAACTGGCAAGTTCAATCCCGCTCCAAACGGGACCATTCCGCGAATAAGTCGACGCGGCTCTATTGAGTTTTCCCGCCGTTGCCGAGTCATCACACAGTTGAATCAGTTTCTAAGCTGTACGCGGTCGACGACGGAGCAAATGGCATTTCTTAAATGCCTGAGTGGCGACTCACTTCGCAGGAAGCGATTCGACGAATTCTCTGGCGAGGGCCAGCACGGAATCGCGAATTCCGGAGTGGACAATCGCGGCTTCGCTGATGTCGACCATTCCGCCCATGCGACGACCGGTGAAAGACATCGGTTCGACGCCGTCGAGTTCCAGGGCAGCGGCTTCGTTGTCTTTGCCGACCCGGGCCATGCCGCCGGCTTTGTGGACTCCACAAAGCATGTTGCCGTTCAGCATGAAGCACAGGCCGCCAAACATCTTCTTCTCGGTGATGCCGGCAACGTCTAACAGAGCGTCGCGGAAGATTTGAGCAAGTTCTTCGCTGTAGGCCATTTCAGGCACTCCTGACGTTGGAATTTTTCCGTTCTGACGTTGCTTCAGCTCCGCCAGCCTCTCTGGCTCCGGACAGGATATTGGCCAGTCGGCTCCCTGCATTCTCATCCTGTTAAGGTTTAACGCGGATGTGTCGAAAACGTGGCTGGCATAACGAAATTAGTTATTCCGAATGGAGTGAATAAAACGATAGAAGCAATAGTACATATACTCATGAACGATTGTGACAAGGCATTATCAGAACACTGCTTCACCAGGACGACGGTTGAGAAAGCAAGCATCGGCTGTGCTTTCATGTGTTTCGTCCGGAACTCGCTCTCGAGCCGAGTTTGAGGCTTGAACAAAACTGATCACCATTGGTCCGGAATTACCGAAATGATAAAAACACGTCGCCTCAGAAGTTTCCGTGGTCTTCGTACGCTGGTGTGTGGCGGGCTGATTCTCGGAACCAGTTCTGCTTTGATGGCTGATCCGTTCGCGAATCAGTTTCCTGATCCTGATCCGCGGGTCACTAGGGCATTCTCTGAAGAAGCTTCGTCGGCCCGGTCTGAAGGCTCGGGTGACGAACAAAGACACGTTGGCCCCGCTCGGTTGACCGGTCAGCTGGCCCCATTCGAAGTGGACACCGTCACGAAACCTCACGACGAATACCTGATCGATCTGGTTGGGCACTATTCGAGTATTCCGATGCAGGCCTCGGACGATGCCGCTGATGGTTCTGCTGCCGCAGCGGGTTGTCGAGCCGGGGCCGGGTGTCGGACGGGTTGCTCGACCGACTGCGGAAGCTGGCTCTGGCGAGTACCGGAATTGATGGGGGATCAGTTTCGGCTGGGAGGAGCTCATCGAATCACATTTCGACCGCAGGTCGCGAATCCGACTGCCGCGACGGGAATCGTCGCACTGGATGTTGCCGCTAACCGGCTGGTGTTTGTTGATAATACGGGCACGATGCTTATTCCCGGGAACGCCAACCTGGTGCCGGGTGCGACGTTCGACATCTTTCGCGATCCAGGCGGAGCATTGCTGACTCCAACGACCAACGCTCAAGGGTTGACCGGCCACTTTGGCGTGCAGCGACTGCAGAACGACGTTACTTCGGCAACAACCACGACCGGAACACCGTTCGACGTGCTTGAGTTGAACACGACGGCAACGATCACCGACCCGATCAGCACGGCGATGGCGGTTTCTCCGCTGCACACGGCTCACCTTCGAGTGATCACCAACACGTCGGCGAACCCAGGCTTCGGAAATGTCGGGCTGGTCAAGCAGGCGATGGGCGGCAGTCCGTTGACTCGAGACCGGACCTTCTTTCATTACGACTATTTTGATCAGGTCAACCTGGGACCGGGCGCTGACGTCAGCCGTTTCACGCCGGGCTTCGAGAAGCTGATCTTCGACGACCTGACATCCATCGAACTGCGGGCTCCGTTTGCCTCAACGCTCGATTCGGACATCAATATCAACCGTTCAACGAGCAGCAATGAAGTTGAGTTTGGTGACATCACGCTGGCTCTGAAACGAGTCCTCGCGCAAGGCGACAGCTGGCTGGTCAGTGCGGGTCTGCAAGTATCACTGCCGACAGCCGACGACCTCAAGTACAGCGTCACAGACGGCACCAGCACTGGCGAATTCCTGCGGCTGGAAAACGACTCCGTCCATCTGATGCCGTTTCTGGGGGCCGTTCTCACACCGTGCAGTCGATCATTTCTACAGGCCTTTGTGCAGCTCGACGTGGATGCCAGCGGGCGACCAGTGCTGACAAACGCCAACGCTTTGAACGGAGGATCGCTGTCGCAGGTCGGCACGCTGAACGACGCGGCGTTTCTCTACGTCGATGTGAACACAGGTTTCTGGCTCGTGCAGGAACCGGAAGACTCGAGCGCCACGATCACCGGCATCGCGCCGATGGTTGAACTGAACTACAACGCCTCGGTCAGCAATTCGGACCAGGTCACGTTCCTGCCGCTGGGCACGATCGGCCAGCGAGGTCGTGACGTCGAATTTCTGAATGCCACGATCGGCTGCGTCTTCGAACTGCACCACTCTTCGAATGTCACCGTCGGCTACTCCGTCCCTCTGGCAGGCGGTTCCGACGAAGAATACGACGGCCATCTGCGAGTCATGTTCACGCAACGCTTCGGAGCCAGGTAGTGAATTCGTCGTGACCGTAGGGTGCGTCTCGACACACCAGCGACTGAATCACGAACCGTGTCGTGCGTCAAAACGCACCTTGCGACTTCAAAGCAAAGCAGTCCGCATTCAGCAATGCAAATTTCAACCACACAAAGACGATAAAACTCCGGTCGTTCTGATGATCAGAACGAACGCCGTTTCAAAGGATTGAGGTGAAGCATGAGTTTCAGTCACTGGCTCGACCGCATTCAGGCACGTATCCAGAGCAGCACTCGCCGCAAAGCAACTCGCAGACGCCGTTCACAATCCGGGCAACACAACATCCAGCTGCCGTCTTTGACCGAGCAGCTGGAAGACCGCACACTGCTGACGGTTGGTGTCGCGGATATTGCCGTTGTGGGCTGGAACTCGGACGGGGGCGACGACTGGGCGATCGTCACGCTGCGGGATATTCCGGCCAACGAAGTCGTTTTCTTCACGGACCGGGGCTGGCAGGAGCCGAGCAACACGTTCACCAACTCTACCTTCGACACGGCACTCACCTGGACGGTGGATGCAGACGGGGTTCCGGCAGGGACCTTCCTGAGCAACGCGACGCTCACCACTCAGGGTACGGTGTCGGGGAGTCTGTCCTTCGACAGCGGTGGCGACCAGTTGTTGATCTACCAGACCGCCGATGATATGCCGGACTCTTTGCCGCCGACATTTATCTACGCATTCAACAACAACAACTTCGGTGCGACGAATGGGTGGCAAGACAGCGATGCCGTCGGGGGGGGAAGTTCGTCGGTGCCGGAAGGATTAACCGCTGTCACCACTTCAGGCGGCGCTGGCTCGGCCTTTGGCCTGCTGAACGAAGCCGCCGACAACTACCGCTACGACGGCCCGACCACCGACGCTGACAAAGCGACCTGGCTCAGCCGAATTCACACAACCGGCAACTGGACTTCAGACGACACTAACGCCCTTGATGTGTCGCCGACGCAGATCGGCAATCCCAACACCGCAGGTACGGTCGTCGTCACCGACGCTGGCGGAGGGAACACAGCCCCAACGGTTTCTTCTGCTCCCACCGATATCACAGTGACGGAAGATACGAGCAGCAATGTCGATCTTTCCACAACACTTTTCACCGATGCGGACGGTGACAACCTGACTGTAACGTTGTCCATAAACAGCGGCACGTTCGGCATGCCGGCAGATGGCGCGGGTGTTGGACTCGGCGTCACGGAGACTCTGGTCAACAGCACCACGATCACGCTGAACGGCGTCGCCGCGGATATCAACACCTATCTCGATACGGCCTCAAATATTCAATACACGGGCGCGTCAAACGTGAATGGTAATGACGCAGCCACACTGACGATCACTCCCAACGACGGCACCGCGGACGGCGTTGCCGCGATGGTCAACATTGATATCACGGCAGTGAACGACGCGCCGGTCCTGGACAGTGGCCAGACGCCAACGTTAACGACCATCAATGAAGACGCGGGAGACGACGACGGCAGCGGAGCCGACGGCGACGATGACGCAACCAACAATGCCAATAACGGCGGAGACACCGTTGCGGCGATCGTAGTCGACGCTTCGATTACCGACGTGGACGGTGTGGCTGTCGAAGCGATCGCAGTCACGATCGTCGACAACACTAACGGTGTCTGGCAGTACTCGCTCGACGGTGGTTCTTCCTGGAACAACTTTTCCGGCACAACGGGATCTTCAGTTGATATTTCCAGCTCGGCCCGCCTGCTGAATCCGACACACCGCATCCGCTTTGTGCCCGATTCGAACTACTCCGGGACAGCGACATTTACCTTCCGTGCCTGGGACCAGTCATCAGGCACTGGTGGCGGGACGGCGAATGCCAGCTCCGGTGGCGGTTCGACGGCCTTCTCTATGGCGACCGACACCACATCGATCACGGTTTCTGCTGTGAATGATGCGCCTTCGTTCAGCGGACTGGACGGAACTCCCACGTTCAATCAGGGCGGTTCCCCTGTGACGCTGGACTCCGACGTGACCGTGTCCGACATCGAACTGGATCCGCTGAACGCAGGGAATGGCGACTATTCCGGCGCGTCGCTGGTGATCGCCCGTAACGGCGGAGCAAATGCGGACGACACATTCAGCTTCGACACGTCCGGTGCTCTGTTTACGGTATCCGGCAGCAACCTTCAGTCTGGCGGGCAGACGTTTGCCACATTTAACAACGGCTCCGGCACGCTGACGGTCAACTACACGTCCAGCAGTACAACGGCAACATCCGCGCTCGTCAATAACGTGATGCAGCACATTCAGTACTCGAACGCCAATGGTATGCCGCCAGCAACAGTGCAGCTCGACTGGACCTTCAGTGATGGCACGGACAGTGACACAGGGTCGTCCACGGTGTCGATCCCGGCACTTCCCACCACCAGCGTCACGATCTCCGGCGGCACTCTGACTATTACCGACGTCGATGGAGGTACCAGCAACGACGCCCTGACGATCAGCTACTCGGGCGGAACTTACACAATCACTGACAGCGGCGGGTTGATCCTCGACGCATCGACAATCTCCGGTTCGACAGGCTCGGGCACAGCGATGGTCACGCTGCCGGACACGGGTGTGACGGGCATCAACTTCGACGTTTTGGGCGGAAACGACAGCGTCATGGTCACCAGCCTGCAAGCGGCCGCATTGAGCAACGGCTTCACCATTGCCGGCGGAGCGGGCACGGACAGTGCCACACTTGACACGGCAATTGATGCAACGGGTGGAGCTGTTTCGATCGCCGCCGAGACGATTAACCTCAGCGGCGGCGTTACCTCTGCAGGTGATCAGACTTACAACGGCGCCGTAGTGCTGGCTGCGAGCATCACGATGACTTCGACTTCGGGTGACATCGATTTCGGTTCGACGGTCAGTGCCGACGGGGCCGGTCGAGACCTGACGGTCTCGGCACTCGCTGGAAACGTCAACTTCGACGGAGCCGTCGCGGATGCAGGAGGAGCGAACATCGATGATTTGGACGTTGATGCCGCGACGATGTCGGTGTCGACCACGGGCGGGACATTTTCGACGACACGGTCAATTAACCTGAACGATGTGGGCATCCTGAATATTGACGCGAGCACCACGTTCACCACAGCCGACGCTTCGGGCGGCGCCTTCACATCCGCTCAGAATGTGGTTGCCGTCACCGGTGACGAAACACTGACTGTCGATGCGGACGCTGCCGTGACCATTCATGATGGAACGATCGCCTCACTGTCAGTCACCGATGCAACGACTGTTACTTTTTCGGGCGATCTAATCACGTCCGGGACCGTCACTGTGGGCACCAGCATTACCGGCGACGTGAACGTGAGTTCGGTCGCGAGCATCCAAAGTGCCGGGACAGTCAGCATTGACAACACCGCGGGCGCTGGCTCCTCAGACATCATTGTTGATGGGTCGATCACCGTCACCGGCAGCGCCGGGATCGATTTCGATGCTGACGACAGTATTGCGGTGGGCTTAGGTGCTGACGGTTTGGCAACTTCTCAGAACGGAGATATTGATTTCAATGGCGCCGGTACCACGATTCGAATTGGTGACGGGGGGAACACGGGCCGGGTGGTGACCACAGGGATGGGAAATATTATTCTGTCATCTGCCGTGGGTAGCTTCAACATGGCCAATAACACGGCTGGCACGTTCCTCTCTTCCGGCGGCAGCGTCGACATCAATGCGACAACCAATGCGACGATCGCTGGAGCGGGCATCGTCGCCGCTGGGAGCATTGCAATCGATGCTCAAGACACAATTACGTTGAACAGCGAAGTTCGCAGCACGGCCTCGACGACCGCAATTACCGCGACCGACACCGACGACGATAACACGGCAACAATTATCGTAAACGCGAACGTGAGCGGCACGACCGCAACCCTGACCGCCACTGATGACAATACGGCATCGGAAGTCATCAACGTCACCGCAGCGACGGAAAACACTGTCGGCTCAACGATCTTCGAAGCGGGCAACGGAACAGTCAATCTCAGCGGCGGCGTTACCTCTGTGGGTGATCAGACTTACAACGGCGCAACCAGCATTGGAGCAAACAACACCGTCCTCAACAGCACAGCGGGTGGTACGATTGAGTTCAACAGCACCCTGGCAGCGGGGGCCAACAACATTTCCATCGTCGCGGACGAAATAAATTTCAACGGGAATGTTTCCGGGTCGGGTTCCCTGACTCTGGCTCCGAATACCACTTCTACAACCATCGGAGTAGGTGGAGGCACTGGTACGCTTGATCTTTCCGACGCAGAACTGGCCTTCCTGCAGGACGGCTTCAGCTCGATCACGATCGGCGACGCGACGGCTGGCGACATCGATATCGACTCGGCCACGTTCTCTGACCCGGTGACGCTGGTCACGAACGGAGAGATTCACGACAACGCTGGTACGGACATCGACGCCGGCGCCAACACCGTCACGGCGGACGGCACGGTTGCTCCTGGCCAGTCGCCAGGAATTCTGGCCATCGCGGGTAACTTCATGTTTGCTGACAACAGCACATTCGAGGTCGAAATCGGCGGGACATCACCCGGCACCGCCAGCACTGATCATGACCAGGTCGACGCAACGGGTTCGGTGTCAATCGGGACCGGAGTCACGCTGGATCTCGTTGATTTCAACGGCTTCGGAGCCACCATCACTGGCGGAGAATCCTTCAAAATTATTAACCGCACCGGCGGCACTGGAACATTCAATGGTCTGGCCGAAGGCGCCACGATCAGCAACTTTCTGGGTTCAGGACTCGATGCCACGATCACCTATGCAGGCGGCGACGGCAACGACGTCGTGATCGACATCATCGCGACGACCGTGACTGTCGTGGGCGGAGATCTGATCATCGACGACGCGACCGGCAACGCGGACAACCAGATCACAGTCGTTATCGACGGGGCAAACTACCGGATCAGCGACGCGGGAGCACGATTGGCTGCCGGTGCAGGTGCTACTGCCGACGGCGACGACATTCTGATTCCGATTGCCAGCGTTACGGGATCAATCCAGGTCATCACACAAGGCGGCAACGACACCCTGGAAGTCGACTTCTCGGGTGGTAATCCGATTCCAGCTGGCGGCCTGACATTTGACGGAGGCATGGACTCGGGCGGTGGGGACGAGCTGATCATCAGCGGGAATGCCACGCCATTCAGCAGCCAGACATTCAACTATGACAACACCGTGCCCGCTGACGGTTTCGGTGGCAACGTCGTACTGGACGATGGATTGGCCACTCGAACGATCACCTACACGGGGCTGGAACCGGTCACGGGCGGGACCTCGGTCAACACGACGATCAACCTGCCGACGGCGGTGGCCAACGATGCCACGCTGCAGAACAACGCGACAAGTGGTTTCATCGAAATCATCGACAACGGAGCGACTTTCGAAGACACAACCTTCCCGAATCCAACCGGCTCTCTGACAGTCAATCTTGGAGACAACGGGGACAGTCTAGCCATCAATGTCCTTGATCCCGGATTTGCTGCCACGCTGACGATCAATGGCGGCTCGGGTGACGACACCTTTGCCTTCAATGACGGTGTT
>TARA_R110002072_G_scaffold296074_1_pt1 | contig 131031 bp, 122 predicted proteins | sample TARA_R110002072 | Tara Oceans TARA_R110002072 (sample SAMEA4397118) | marine metagenome | biome: Polar Biome; feature: [SRF] surface water layer (ENVO:00010504); material: water (ENVO:00002006), including particulate matter (ENVO:01000060) such as... | depth 5 m
TTAATTACAGGGGTTTTACCAACTATTTTTGACCATTATATCTTAAAAAATGACTGGTATGAAAAAGGCAGATGCTTACTTACTGCATCTGCCTTTTTTAATGTATGTCGTTTCAACTTACCAGTTAATCGGTCCTTTTCCCAAGTACTTCTCAGCAATTGGCAAATAGTAATCCTTTACATCATCCAGGTCGTAGATTTTTGGCGACTTGGTATACAGATCATATCGATTAAAATCCAGAATCCATTCCTTGTATTGTGCATCTTGTGGAGCTTCAAACTGCGAATAACTTCCACCATTGTGCCAAGGATAAAAAGAGTGATAGCGTACCATCACCATTCCAGCTTCAGGAATCGTATTTTCAGAATGATTTTTCAAGACTTGGTAAAAATACTCATCATGACCCCAGGCTAACTGTAAATTGTCTAGCCCACAGCCTTTTTCATAAACGCCCAACTCTGTATTATACCGAGGATCTTTCATGTCGGGATTCAGCTCATTGAACTCGGAATAAACACAGGTGTCAGGCAATTTTGCTCCGACAACAAATACATCCCCAACCAGTCCCCACTGCTCAGCTTGGCTAGTTCCGTCTTCATCAGACCCGAATAAATACATCACCTTACCGAGGTCGTGAATCAAACCAACCAATTGCATCCAGTCAGGGCGATTGTCAGCACGTAAAGCTTCGGCTGATTGAATCAAGTGTTGCACATTTGGCAAATCAAGATCCGGATCACTCACATCTATCAGTGCGTTGAGCTTTTCCATCGCATCCCAAAGACTCATTGGTTTGTCAAATGTGAGGTACTTAGATTTCATTTGATGCACGTAATCATAGGTTTGATACATGCGCATTTTTCTGTAATGCTCTTTCACGGCCGCCTTTATGTCGACGTGATTATAATTTCTGAATTCCTTTTCTGTAGTCTCCATAGTATTAAGCGATTGTGCCTAAAATTACATAAATAATTACTGTGATTGCAATCAAAACCCAACCCAGAGTTTTGGCATATTTCCAAGGGACTATACTCAACTTACCTGAATCTGCCATTACAAATGGAATTGCGACTGGGTATTTTGCTGACACCAGATGCATCACGATCAGATTGAGGATAAATTCAATGCCCCAAATGTGAACAAAATGGATGTTGACTTTGAGCACCAAATCCATAAGAATATAGAATCCCAATCCGAAAATCAATCCAGCTTTGGCTCCTGCTGCGGATACCTTAGGGAAAAAGAATCCCGCAATAATCACCGTTGCCATCGGAATAAAGAAGATCCCGTTTAGCTGCTGCAAAAGTTGGTAAAGTCCTGCAGGTGCATTTGCCACATAGGGCGCTACCAGTATAGAAACTACAGCCAAAATTGCTGAAACCCACTTTCCTACTCGAACGAGTTGGCCTTCTTTGGCTGCTTTCTTAATATAAACTTTGAAAATATCCAGACTGAAAATCGTTGCAGCGCTATTCAGAGCACTATTGAACGTACTCAAAATCGCTCCCATAATTACAGCAACAAAGAAACCTGTCATCCAAGGCGGAAGTACACGCTTGACCAATTCTGGATAAACACTGTCCTGAGAATCGAAAAGCGTATCACCGAAATAGTAAAAACCGATAATTCCTGGAAGGACAATCACCAGAGGAATCAGGATTTTCAAAACCCCCGTAAACAATAAGCCCTTTTGTGCTTCTTTTAAACTCACCGCTCCAAGTGCTCGCTGAACGATGGATTGGTGCATTGTCCAGAAGTAAAGTTGGTTGATGATCAATCCTGTGAAGAGCACCTCAAAAGGCAAAATAGAATCTCTCGATCCTAGACCAATCGAAGGTTCCTTACTGATCACATTGAATTTCTCCGGCGCGTTGTTAAAAACCTTTACTAAGCCATCGATCACATTCCCATCTCCGATATCCCAAAGTGCAAAAATGGGAACCAACAATCCCGCAATCAGCAATCCAAAACCATTAATAGTATCCGTGTAAGCAACCATTTTCAATCCTCCAAAAATCGCGTAAACAGCTCCTATTACTCCCACCACGACGACTGTGAGCCAAATCCCTTCGGACTGGGTAATCCCCAGCGTTTCTGAAATTCCGAAAATTGATTCAATATTAATCGCTCCCGTGTAGAGTACGATAGGTAAAAGCGTCACCACAAATGAGATAATAAGTAACAGGGAAATCAGCGCCTGGGTCATTTTATCAAACCTTTTCTCCAAAAACTCAGGTATGGTAGTGAGCCCCATTCTCAGGTATTTGGGAATAAAATACAATGCGCCGATCACCAGCGCGATGGCTGAGGTAACCTCCCAAGCAATTATAATCGCACCGTTTTTATAAGCTGAACCGTTCATTCCCACGAGGTGCTCCGTGGAAATATTGGTTAACAACATGGAACCAGCGATGACCACGCCTGTCAAGCTGCGGCCCCCTAGGAAATATCCGTCTTGGGTTTGAAGGTTTTGTTTGCGAAGCATCCACGTAGAGTAGATCGCTACAAAGCCTGTGAAAGCTAAGAAACTGAAAAGTGTAAGCAATTATTTTGGATTGAGAGGGTTTATCAAAATTGTATTCTGGAAAAATAGGAAATTAGAATTGCTGTGGCAATAAAAGATTAAGCTTACAGCAGCATTCTTCTCTGAGTGATTCATATGGTAAACTATAGACTACAGATTTTTCCTTAATTTCCCTTCTGAATTCCTATTAGAGAATTTCAATTGCTACCAGCTAACCAATTTTAACTATGAAGGCTTTTTTCTTAGTACTACTCAGTGTTGTATTCTCGTTTTCCAGTTTTGCTCAAGAGATCACCGGCCAATGGAACGGTGTCTTGAAAGTGCAGGGCGTGCAATTGAGACTAGTCTTTAATATTTCGAAAACAGCAAGTGGCTTCAGTTCTACCATGGATAGTCCTGATCAAGGAGCATTTGGAATTCCTGTCTCCTCCACCAGTTTTGAGAATGGCACTTTGAAGATCGCCATCTCCAACGCGAATATTAAATACGAAGGAAGTCTCGGCGATGACCAAGTGATTATCGGTGTTTTCACCCAAGCTGGGCAGTCTTTTCCAATGAATCTTTCTCGTGAAGAAATTAAAAAACAAGAATCGAAAAGACCTCAGGAACCGGTAAAGCCTTATCCTTATGAGGCTGAAAATGTAACTTTTGACAATGAGCAAGCTGGAATAACACTTGCCGGGACACTTACCTTACCTCAGACATCCGGCAATTTTCCTGCGGTAGTCTTGATCTCTGGATCTGGTCCTCAAAACCGTGACGAAGAATTAATGGGACATAAGCCATTTCTGGTATTGTCAGATTATTTGACCAAAAATGGAATTGCAGTACTACGCTTTGATGACCGCGGAACTGCAGCATCCCAAGGTGATTTCAGTACGGCAACAAGCGCAGACTTTGCTACTGATGTAGCTGCTGCAGTAAAATATCTGAAAACAAGAACTGAAATAGATCACAGTCATATAGGATTGATTGGTCATAGTGAAGGCGGGCTGATTGCTCCTATGGTGGCAAATCAAAGTGCAGATGTTGACTTCCTTGTACTTCTTGCTGGTACAGGAATTCGGGGTGACCAATTGCTTTTGGCGCAGCAAGCTCTGATTGGGAAAGCTTCTGGAATGAGCCCAAATCAACTGGCAGAAAACGACATGATCAGCAGAAAGGCATTTGAGATCATGGTCAAAGACCAAAGTTCAGAAGACTTAAAAACCGAAATGTCGGCATATATGACTCAGGTTTTCCGCCAAATACCTGCAGAAAATATCCCTGGTGGAATGAGTGAGGAAGAATTTGTAAAAGCCCAAATAGATCAGCTGACAAGCCCATGGATGGAGTATTTCATCAAATATGATCCGGTTCCAGCATTGGAAAAAGTCACTTCTCCAGTATTGGCAATCAATGGAGAAAAGGATCTGCAAGTGCCACCAAAGGAAAATCTAGGAGCAATAAAAGCCGCATTGGAAAAAGGCGGAAATAAAGACATTACCACAGTGGAATTGCAAGGGTTGAATCACTTATTCCAAGAAGCTCAAACCGGCGCACCAAGTGAATATGGGACGATAGAGCAGACTTTTTCACCAGTGGCTATGGAGGTAGTTTTGAATTGGATTAAAGAACGGGTGAAGTAAATGGAGTCCTTTGATGAAATACGTTGTAAATGGTAAAAATTGTGAGTTGTAAGTTGTACTACACCTAAATAAACTGGATGGAAACTACTTACTACTCACCACTTACAAAAATCATGTGCCGTGGCGGGAGATACTCTACCAGCTAGTCGGCCTATAATCCTTCAGAAACTTCCCATTCCAATGCTTGCCTGTATTGATCCCATCAAATAGCGGATCCATTACCCGTGCTGCCCCATCGACGATATCCAGTGGAGGTTGGAAGTCATGCAGATCCTGCTTGCGCTTAGCCAGTTCAGCAGGATCCTCATCCGTCACCCAGCCTGTGTCCACAGCATTGGTGTAAATCCCGAATTTTGGCAATTCCGCAGCCGAAGTAAGTGTCATCATGTTCAGCGCTGCCTTAGCCATATTGGTATGTGGATGGCGGGCTTCTTTGTGAAACTGATGGAATTTACCTTCCATGGCAGACACATTGATGATATGTTTTTTGCCTGTATTATCCTTCTTCATGATATTCACAAGACGGTTACACAGCACAAAAGGTGCAACAGAATTCACCAACTGCACTTCCAGCATTTCATTGGTATGGATTTCACCAAGCTTCAGTCTCCAGCTATTCGTCTTTCTTAGGTCCACTTGCTGAAGATCTGCATCGAGTTTGCCGATAGGAAAAATCTCCTCCGAACTCAAAGAATCATCGATGCTATAGGGAATTTGTGTCAGTTGAGCAGAAGAAGTAAGGCCGATTCCAAGCTGTTTTCCATGCCAGGATACAGGAAGGTTTTTGTTTTCGCCTTCGGCAAATTCCTGACTGAGAATTCGTATTTCTTGCAAGCAAGCATGATGGTCTGAAAGCAATTTTTGCGTAGCTGGAGCAAGATCTGTCCAAGCCAAGGATTCATTTTCCATCAAGTGCTGATAAAAACCACTTGGTCTGCGCACTGTCTGCGCAGCATTGTTGATCAGCACATCTAGGCGATCGTATTGCTGCTCGATGTAATTGCAAAAAATCTCAACACTTGGAATATGTCTCAAATCCAAACCATGAATATGAAGACGACCTCCCCATTCTTTGAAATCAGGCTCTTTGGCATAGCGCAATGCAGAATCTATAGGGAATCTGGTGGTTGCAATCACCGTCGCTCCTGCACGTAGCATCATTAAGGTGATATGGTAACCGATTTTCAACCTAGAGCCTGTCACCAAAGCCACTTGACCTTGCAGATCGGCGGTCTGGAAACGCTTAGCGTAATTGAAATCACCACAACTCGTACACATGGTATCGTAGAAATGATGAAGTCTGTCAAAAGAATTCTTACAGACGTAGCATTCACGAGGTGTTTCAAGCAGGATGGCCTCGTCGGCTTCCTTACCTGTCAAAGCCAGCATGCTTGGAGCTATGAAAATCGAGGCTTCACGCGCAGAACGAATGCCTGTTGTCTTTCGAGCTGTTTTGTCTTTATCAGCAATTTTCTTTCGATGGATCTTTTTCGCACCCTTTTTTCGCTCAGCAAGCTCCTCTTTGCTTGGTCGGGAAAATTGCCCCGCAGCCATGAGCAATGCAAGTCTATTCTCGGTCGGAATAGCGAAAATCTGATCTGTATCTGCGTTCAACCCCTCCAAAACGGCGATGCATTGTGCAATTTGTTCGGGGGTGATTTTCACTGGGTTTACAGATTCTGTTTCCTTTTCCATGGTAGTGTTCTTACAAGGGCGCAAAAGTAAAGATTTAAAAAATGGGATTACAGGTTTGGCCTGCGATTGAGCTTGAGAAAACTGCTGAACATGGTGACTTTCACTGAATAGCGTGAATTTTCAGGATCAACATTTAACATATAAAATGCTATTTAAACCCATCCTAAAAAGATAATTTATTACTTTTGCGCAGCAATGATCCAAAAACTCTTTCCATTAGACAAAAATTATATCCTCCGTCAGGCGCAGTCTGTGCTGGAAGAGGAGCTAATTGATCGAATGATTTTTGAATTGAAACGATCCTATACTTCTCTGTATAATCCGCTTCAACTCATGGATACTACCTACGCTCAGATTCTTGATACCTTTGAGTTTCCCCGCGAACGTGCTCGCCTTATCTATCGCCAACTTAGCGGTATCTATCGCTACAAGCATGGTGACAATCAGCTAGAGATGCTTTTTGATGGAAGAACACATTTAGAAAAATTCCAAGAGGATTGGTCTGCAGCATTTATTGCCTATGTCAGCGAATTAGGTGTTTACGAGCAGTATGTAAAAACCATGCTGAGAATGACATTACTTTTTGATACCGAGTCACGTGCCGAATGGGCAGAAAATCACTGCAAGGCTTTCATCAATCAACACTTTGAGTTGAAGGTTGTGAAAAGACATGGTGAACTTCGACTGAAAGTCGGTTGAGCTGAAGAAAAGTTATAAAGCTTCATTTTATACCCTACTTCCAATTAATCATTTTATACTGATCTTCTTTCTGAAATCGCTCTGGAATTGAAAGCAAAATAGATTTGCGGATCGCATGAATCAATACGTTTTTAGTGAAGTTTTTGGCAACCACCAGACTTATTTCCCTCACTGGTTCAGGTGCATCAAACCTTCTTATCAAGCCAGATTCTTTTTTATCCAACACTGCCATTTCGGGCACGAGTGTATAGCCCACACCCTTATCTACCAATCGCATGAGAGACTCGATGGAGCCACTTTGAAATTCAAATCCAAAGTTGTTTTTGGAAGCTTTGCTGTTACAAATTGAAAGAATCTGATCTCGAAAACAATGGCCTTCATCCAATACCAAGATTTGATTGGGATCCAGCATCGCAGGAATGATGTGGTTTCTCTTTAGGAAAGGATGATCATCAGGAAGATACAAGAGAAACGGCTCGTAGAAAAGAGGTATCTCTCGGATAGTTTTTTCCTCCAAAGGAGTTGCCAGCAAACCGACATCCAAGGTTCCACGCTGTAATTCCAGGATGATTTCAGCGGTCTGCATTTCCCGAATAACCAATTTGGTTTGTGGATTTGACTTCACAAACTCAGGTAAAAATAGAGGCAGTAAATAGGGAGAAATAGTAGGTATCACGCCAAGGGTAAATTCCCCTTCTAAAGATTCCTTTTCAGTGAGCACAAATTCCCTTAATTCTGAGATTTCCTTCAAAATTTTTCTAGCCTTTAGGAGGATCAAATTACCTGCAACTGTCGGCTGAAGTGGTTTTGTATCACGATCGAAAATTTTGACACCAATCTCTTCCTCCAACTTTTTCACCTGCGTAGTGAGATTTGGCTGAGAGACATTACAGCTTTCTGCCGCTGTTACAAAATGTCTGAAATTATCTAAAGCTACGATATACTCAAGTTGGGCTATTGTCATATAACCTAAAGTTATGAATAGATAAGAAATATTAATTTGATTTATGAGAAAATGTGAGACAACTTTGTGTAACAATTTTGAAAACTAAAAACATATATCATATGAGCAATCGCATATTAGGCTTGGGCGCTGAATTCCCAGCTTTCGAAAAAACCGCAGTAGTATCTAGAGAAAAAGGACAAGAATTCCAGACTATCAGCAACGATATCCACACTGCCGATGGCAAATGGATGGTGATGTTCTGGTGGCCAAAGGATTTCACTTTTGTATGTCCTACTGAGATCGCTGAATTCAACAAAAATGCAGGTGAATTTGCAGACAGAGATACTGTATTGGTAGGTGCTTCTACTGATTCTGAATTCGTTCACTTGGCTTGGAGAAACAACCACGAAGATCTTCGTGACCTTAAATTCCCTATGCTAGCGGATACTTCTAAGTCTCTTGCAGAAGAACTTGGTATCCTGGAAGCAACTGAGAAAATCGCTTACAGAGCTACTTTCATCATCGATCCTCAAGGAATCGTTCGTTGGGTATCTGCTTATGATCTTTCTGTAGGAAGAAATGTAGAGGAAGTATTGAGAGTGCTTGATGCGCTTCAGACTGACGAACTTTGCCCATGTAACTGGGAAAAAGGAGAAGAAACTTTGAACCTGAACTAATTCAGATCTCAAATCTAATTTAAGCAAAGGAGGTCTCAGGATCTCCTTTGCTTGCTTAAATCCAGTTTCAAACCTAACCCTAACACCATGGAAGTATTAAACATTAATCAGTCAGTAGCCGAACTTTTGGAAGTAGTAGGACTGAATGAAGAATTTACCAACGAATCTTTGAGAAATCTGGGCGATGCTGATTCCAGATATGTGAAAGATTTGAAACTCAATTTCAAGACTATCCTCAAAGGAGATAAGCTAAACCAAAAGGAAGTTGCCTTGATGGGCTTGGCACTTGCAGCTAACGCGGCCAACAATCCTCTCCAGAGATTTTTTAGAAAATTAGCAGAAGAAAACGAAGCTACTATTGCCGAGATCGGTGAAGCGGTTGCATGTGCTTCTTTGCTAAGCAGCAATAACGTGTTGTACAGATTCCGCCACTTTGTGGAAAAGGAAAAGTATGCACAAATCCCAGCTAGACTTCGTATGAACATCATGATGAATCCGGTATTGGGTAAAGAGTTTTTCGAATTGATCTCTACGGCAGTTTCTGCAGTGAATGGTTGCCAGATGTGTGTAGCTTCTCACGAGAATCACCTGATCGAATTGGGAACAAGCGAAGAAAGAATCTTTGAATCCATCCGCATGGCTTCTGTCATCACGAGCATGGTAAAAGTGATTTATTAAGAATTATAGTCCGGTATATAAATGCAAAAACCTCCTGAGTGATCGGGAGGTTTTTTGTTGTTTGGAATTTTAACCGCTGAGTGCTCGGAGTCCCAATGGCTGTCGGGATCGCAGAGAGCAGAAGGAGAAATTTTGTTGCTGTTGTCCTGCTTCTCCAGAAGCTGGACTCACCCAACTGTTTAACAACAAAAGCTCGCCAATATTCTTAGCGAGCTTTTATGTTATTGATACTAGTAGTTTTGAGACTGTGACTGAAAACTGACCACTGCCTACTACTATTTCCCCCATTCAGTATGGAAAATCCCCTCACGATCAGTTCGCTCGTAGGTATGTGAACCGAAGTGGTCACGCTGAGCTTGGATCAGGTTTAGCGGAAGTTTGGAAGAAGTGTAAGCATCGAAGTAACTCAATGCAGAGGAAAGTCCCGGAACAGGAATACCGTTTTTTGCAGCAAAAGCAACTACCTCACGAACAGCTGGCAATGTGCCTTGAACTTTAGGTACGAAAGATGGAGACAGTAGCAAGTTCGGAATGGAATTATCCGAGGTATAAGCTTCCGCGATATCCGCCAACAATCCCGCACGGATAATACAACCCGCTCTCCAGATCTTAGCAATCGTAGACATATTTAGATCATAACCGTATTCCTTGGAAGCGTACATCAGCTGATGCAAACCTTGAGAATAAGCGATGATGAATGAGAAGAACAATGCTTGCTCAGCTTGAGCGATCAATTCTTCTTTGGCGATATGAGCCACTTCAGGTCGAGAATACAATTCGTCCGCTTGAACTCGTTCATCTTTCAAAGCAGAAATCTCACGCATGCTTACCGCCATATCGATGGTAGGAACAGGAATACCCAAGTCCATTGCATTCTGAGAAGTCCATTTACCAGTTCCTTTTTGCTTGGCTTTGTCCTGAATCATATCAACCAAATCTCCTGATGTCAAGTCATCTTTTTGGGTGAAAATTTCAGCAGTGATTTCTACCAAAAATGATTGCAAACGGCCTTTGTTCCAAGTATCGTAAACTTGGTGAAGTTCTTCATTAGATAGGTCACAGGATTTTTTCAACAAGTCATAGATCTCGGAAGTCAGCTGCATCATGGCGTACTCAATGCCGTTGTGCACCATCTTCACATAATTACCTGCTGATTTTGGACCCAAATAGGCTACACAAGGTTCACCTTTATATTTTGCAGAAACTGCTTCAAAAATTGGCTTTACATATTCGTATGCTTCTTTATCGCCACCGGGCATGATGCTCGGGCCTTTTCTCGCGCCCTCTGCTCCACCAGAAACTCCAGAACCAAAGAAGTGAATTCCTTTTTCTTTTAGATAAGCTTCTCTTCTATCAGTGTCGGTGAAAAATGAATTTCCACCATCTATAATAATATCTCCTTTGTCCAGAAGTGGCAAAAGGCTTTCAATTGCTTGATCAACAATCTTCCCGGCAGGCACGAGGAGCATGATTTTACGAGGAGAAGACAAGGCTTCCACAAAAGTCTTGATATCAGTGGATGCACTCACCTTTTCTAGATTTCCTCCTTCTTCTTTCAATGCATCAACTTTCTCCTGATCCAGATCGTAGCCAAAAGCTTTGAAATTATTGTCGGCGACATTCAAAATAAAATTTCGCCCCATTACCCCAAGGCCAACTAATCCAAAATCATAATTTGTGTACTCCATCGTTTCTAATTGTTATTTTTCAAATTTGCTTCTATGCCTTACCGCTTGCAAGGTTAGAAATAAATATGGGTTATTTTTGCGTCTCTTAAGTCCAAAATTAATGGATTGAAGGTTGGCTTTCTAGTAAGATTGATAAATTTGTGATCGCCCAAAGAAGGGTTTTGATACAAAAAATATAAAAATACGCCCTAACTGATGAAAAAAACACAAAACCAGATGCTAATAATTTTTGGTGCGTCAGGTGATTTGACTGCCAGAAAACTGGTTCCGGCAATATATAACCTGTACAAAGGCAAACATCTACCCGAAAATTTTGTGGTTTTGGGAGCTAGCCGAAGTGCGATGACAGATGAGGAATTCCGTCAAAAGGTGGTTCAGGAGAGCGAGTTTTTGAAGGATAAAATCAGCAAAGAAGGCAAAGACTTTATAGCTGATTTTGCTGACAAAATTTTTTATGAGGACTTGGGCGACAATTACGATACTAAGTACACTGGACTGTCGAAGAGAATTCAGCAGCTGAATGAAGAAAAGGGCTGTGAGGAAAATTATATTTTCTATCTCTCTACACCTCCTAGTCTATATGAAGTAATCGCTAAGAACCTTTGCGAAGCAGGATTGACTCAGGAAGAAAAGGGTTGGAAACGCATCATTGTGGAGAAACCTTTTGGCTATAGCTTGGCTACTGCAAAAGAGCTAAACGAAGGTTTGCACAAGTACTTTAAGGAACCTCAGGTCTATAGAATTGATCATTATTTAGGTAAAGAAACGGTTCAAAACCTACTTGTAACGCGTTTTTCCAATTCTATATTCGAACCGACTTGGAATCGGCGATACATCCATCATGTGGAAATCACTAATGCAGAAACTGTAGGTGTAGAAAAGCGTGGCGGATACTATGACAAGTCTGGTGCGCTTCGCGATATGTTCCAAAGTCACTTACTTCAGGTCGTTTCACTGATCGTGATGGAGCCACCAATCAATTCCAGCGCTGAGGAAATCCGTGATGAGAAGGTCAAAGCTTTGAAATCACTTCGAATAATGACTAGCGATGAAGAACTTGCTAATCATACCATGAAAGGCCAATATGTGGCATCAACCATCAATGGTAAAAAGGTGAAAGGATATCGTGAGGAAGAGGGCGTAAATCCTGATTCTAAAACCGAAACTTTCGCTGCTGTGAAATTTTTTGTTGACAACTGGCGCTGGAAAGATGTGCCGTTCTACGTACGTACAGCCAAATATATGCCTACTAAAGTGACTGAAGTGGTGATTCACTTTAAGTCCCCAGCGCACGAGGTTTTCAAAAGTCAGGATGTCTATAAAAAGGACAACAAGCTTATCATCCGTATTCAGCCCGACGAAGGTATTCTAATCAAATTTGGTGTCAAGGTGCCAGGATTAGGTTTTAATGTTGAGCAGGCCAATATGGATTTCTATTACTCTGACCTCGACTCAGCCGAGATAATGGATGCTTACGAAAGATTGCTGTTGGATGCCATGCAAGGCGATGCAACTCTTTATGCGAGAGCAGATGAAGTGGAAGCTGCTTGGAAATTTGTGGATCCAATCCTAAAGTATTGGGAAAATGAGGATGTACCTACTTATGGTTATGCTGCCGGAACTTGGGGACCAAGAAATTCTGATGACATGTTCGAAGGTCATTTTGGCTGGAGAAACCCAGGCAATCGTCTGACTGACGAAACAGGCTTCTGTATTCTGTAATCTTTTGAAACTCCCCAACCACCAAATTCACAGAGAGCACAGTTTATAATAAACCTTAAGATTAAAGGGGCTGAAAGCCCTAGATAACATAGCCCAGCCTGAAGGGCTGGGTAAATGATAAATTTACTATCTCAAAGCTCTGAAGGAGCGAAATAGTAATTCAAACCATAATAATAAAATCCCAAATGATGCATATTTAGGGATTTAATAAATCTACTAGACCAATGACACTTAATATTTACGATACCAAAGATCAGGTTGCAAAGGAGTTTTCTGAATACTTCAGAGACTTGGCAATGAGCGATCAAACCATCCACATTGCACTTTCTGGAGGTAGCACTCCTAAGATTATTTTCGATTATTTGGCTGAACACTTTGGAAGTGAAATTGACTGGTCAAAAATCAACTTCTACTGGGGAGATGAGCGTTGTGTAGAGCCAACTGATTCTGAGAGTAATTACAAGATGACAGTGGAGCATTTGCTATCGAAGATTGAAATTCCTGAGTCCAATATTCATCGAGTTTTGGGAGAAAATGATCCAGAAGGAGAAGCCGTTCGCTATGGTCAAGTTTTGGAAACTAAATTGCCAAAATTGAATGATATTCCTCAGTTTGACCTAGTCATGCTTGGAATGGGGGATGATGGGCACACGGTTTCTATTTTCCCTGACTCTATTTCACTTTGGGATTCTTCAGAAAACTGTGTCGTAGCTACACATCCTGATTCTGGCCAAAAGAGAGTGACTATCACTGGTAAAATTGTAAATAATTCTAAAGCGGTGGCCTTCTTAGTAACTGGAGCCGGTAAAGCTGAGAAAGTCCAAGAAATCCTTAAAAAGGAAAAAGATTTTGCGAGCTACCCTGCTCACTTGGTGCAACCATTACATGGAGAATTGATCTGGTTTTTGGATCAGGATGCTGCAAAAGGAATCCAATAGCAACGTTTTACGACTTGAACTTCAATCCTGCGGACTCAAACCGCAGGATTTTTTTTTGCTTTTCCTCCCGGTATTTAAGTCTGCCAAAACTTAATCCCTTAGCAACTTGTTGTGAGCTCATAAGAAAACTATTAACCAAGCATTATAATGACACAAGTAAAATCATACGCAGCGCAGAAAGCTGATCAACCACTTGCACCTTTTGATCTAGAAAGACGTACTCCAGGCCCAACTGATATAGAAATCGAAATCTTGTATTGCGGAGTATGCCACTCCGATATCCATACGGCTCGAGATGAATGGGGAGGAACCATGTACCCAGTAGTACCTGGACATGAAATCGTAGGTAAAGTATCTTCAGTAGGATCTGAAGTAACCAAACACAAAATTGGTGATACAGTAGGCGTGGGCTGCTTCGTGGATTCCTGTGGCCATTGTAACAATTGCGCAGAGGATCTTGAGCAATACTGCGAAAATGGAAGTTCTATGACCTACAACTCTATGTTGCAGGATAAGAAAACCATTACTTATGGCGGTTATTCCACTCATATCGTCGTGACGGAGAAGTTTGTTTTGAGCGTTTCAGACAAATTGCCTCTTGAAGCTGTAGCCCCACTTCTTTGCGCCGGGATTACTACCTATTCACCTTTGAAGCATTGGAATGTGAAAGCTGGCGATAAAGTCGCTGTCGTTGGACTTGGCGGCTTGGGACACATGGCTGTGAAAATTGCCGCGGCAATGGGCGCAGAAGTGACCATGCTCAGCAGATCACCAGAGAAAGCAAAAGATGCCGATGCACTAGGAGCTCATCATTTCGAATTGACAACTGATCCCGAAAATATGAAGAAAATGACTGGGAGATTTGATATCATAATCGATACAGTATCTGCACAACATGATTACAATTCCTATTTGAAATTACTGAAAACCGATGGGACGATGGTGCTTCTTGGCGTACCTCCACAGATGGAGAAGATTCACGCTGGCTCTTTGATTTTTGGGCGAAAAAGCCTCGTTGGATCACTAGTAGGCGGTATTAAGGAAACTCAGGAAATGCTGGACTTCTGTGCTGAGCACAATATTGTATCTGATGTAGAAGTGATCTCTATCGATAAAATCAATGAAGCGTACGAGCGCACCATAGCTGGTGATGTTCACTACCGATTTGTGATCGATATGGCTTCTTTGAAAAATTAAGAACATAAAAAAACGGCAATGAAATCAATCATTGCCGTTTTTGTTTTTATGGAGTAATTACTCTCTAATCCAAGCTACTTTTTCATCCATAGACTCTCTTTTGCCTTCCGGCCAATTATCCGTCGCTGGTTTGGCTATATAGAAAAAGCCCATTAGAGCATCTTCCCCTTCAAGACCGTAGTCTTCTCTAGCTTCTTGCCAAAATGTAGGTCCACCAGTTCCCCAGTATGCCGCCAGTCCATGAGCAGAAGCTGTTAAGTACATATTTTGCACAGCCATAGAAACTGCTGCAATCTCTTCCATCAATGGAATGCCTTCAGATCTTTTCAAGATGATGGCAATCATATGCGATGCTTTCAATGGGCCTTGCTTAAACTTCTGATAAGTTGCTTCCAAAAATGGCGTACCATTCTTCTCTGCACGAAGCTTATACATGTCTGCCTGATAGTCAGCGAACTTCTTCAGTCCATCTCCAGTGTACACGATAAATCTCCATGGTTGAGTCAATTTATGCGTAGGAGCCCAACGAGCATTTTCTAATAACTGCTCGATGACAGCATCATCTACTGGATCATTTTCTTTGAACTGAGCCGCAAACATGGATCTACGTCCACGGATAATTTTATTTACTTCTTCGATGTTGAAATCAGGCTTTTGCATATAATATGGTAATAGTTAATTCTAGTATTGAATGTGATTAAGGTTTATTAATCGACAAAAGTTTCCTTGATCACAGATTTACATTTTCTTATTTCTTGTGGTTTTAGCTTATCAAAGACTTTGATTATTCTTGATCTAACAATCGTCCGAACTTGATCTATAGCTATCATCCCTTTTTTGCTATCATGATATACAGCAACTCGGGTAGGGTATTTCTTTAGGTTAGTTGTCATCGGAGCGATCACAATTGTCTGGAGATGACGGTTCATTTCATCTGGTGAAATAACGACACAGGGCCTGGTCTTCCTTATTTCACTTCCTACTGTAGGATCCAGATTGACCAATACAATGAGATACTGAATTATTTCCATTCCTCCAGATTTTCATCTTCCAACACATCATCGATCAACAGCTGATCATCACCTTGGGCATGCATTTCAGCAAAAGAATCTCCCCATCCTTCACGAACATTTTTTATGGGTTTCAAAACAATCTGATCCTCTTCAAGTATGATTTCAACTTTATCGATTAAGCCATACTTTTCAATAATCGTTTTAGATAATCTGAGACCTTTAGAATTACCGATTTGAATAATTGATGCTTCCATAATTTCCTAATTTGTAATTACAAAGTTATAACATATTTTCTATGTTGCCTATTCCCTCATTAGTAATAAGATTATTCAGTTCAACTTTCCAGTCAATAGCTGTTTTCTCAATTCTGGATCAAATTTCTCAATCGCATACCTCAAAGCAGTCCGAGGCATGGTCGTATAATGCTTTCTTAAAAACCCCATTTCCACTTCGAAATCCTTATTTCCGATTTCTCGAAGCATCCAGCCCACAGCTTTATGAATCAGGTCGTGTGGGTGATACAATAGCTTCTCCGCCAGAGCCAATGCATCATCAAAATAACCTCTCTTAATCCAAAACAGAGAGCTTATCATCGCCACTCGTTCACGCCACAAATGACCTGAATCGGCTAATTCATAGAATATTGATTTTTCTTTGTGCAAGTAATAATGCCCCAAAATCTTGTAGCAAGAACTGTCAACCAAGTCCCAATTATTCACTGAATCTAGTTGGGACAAGTAGAAATCCACCAACTGTTTTCTATCAGAATCAGTCTTTAATTTCTGGTAACGGTAAACAAGAATAAAGATAGCAGTGAGCCTAACTTCATGATAGACATCATGGAGAAGTTCTTCGATCTCAGCAAAACTGATCTCCTTGAAAACCGCCTTGGCTACTTTCCTTTGCTCAGGAACTATCACTCCCAGAAACTGATCTCCTTCACCATATTCTCCTAGGCCAGACTTGAAGAAGCGCGGGAAAAAAGCTGCTTTTTCAGGAATGGCCTTATCCGAAAGTGAAGCTTTGATTTGTTCTGTTAAAAGGCTCATGGGCAAAAGTAGGAAACCTTATCTTTTTCTAAAAATCATCACCACCATCTCCTCCTTCTCTACTGCTCCTGTTTTCGCCTGCCTTCTCTTTGAATCCTCCAAATCTATAGGTAAAAGCAAGAGTCCCAACACGAGTTTCACGCTGGAATACCCGCTTCTCATCAAATCGAGGATTGGCAGTAGTGATTCTAAAATTCCGAGTATTGAAGATATCACTGACATTGGCAGAGATAGTTGCTTTACCATTAAAAATGTCTTTGCGTAAGCCCATATTCAAGCTGTACTGTGGCTCGATCTGGCCTTGAGCCAATACGATCGGGCCTCGGTAATTCCCCTGCGCCTGCACACTAAACCAGTTTGGGATTAACCAATTTGCCAGCAAATTCAAGGTCCAACTGAAATTCTCATTGCTGAAATCTTGCTCTATGTTCTCAGCATTGATTTTGGAATAAAATAAGTTTCCAGTCAAAGTTGCATCAAGGTTGTTGAAGACCTGAATCTGATTGATCAGTTCAAAACCGGTACTGGATCTCGTATCTGCATTTTGTCGACTTTGAATAGCAACGTTATCATCAGTCAGAATCGTGATTCGAGTTTCCACATCCGTACTGAAACGATGGTATACTGTCGCATTAAGCAAGTACTTATCCCAGCCTTTCATGTAGCCTACTTCATAGCTATCAGTGAATTCTGGCTTCAAATATGGATTACCAACGCTAAAATTGTATTGATCCCGCACTCTATAAATCGGTGCCAAATCCCAAATGCTCGGTCTGGAAATTCTTCGCGTGTAATTCAGTGTTAGCTCATTCTCTGGCGCGAGGGTATAGCTCAAAAAAGCACTTGGAAAGACATTGAAGTAATCATTAGGAATACTTTCATTCTTCCTCACAGTTTCACCCAAGGTCTCCGTGTATTCTGCTCTTAGACCGAGCTGGTAACCAAATTTTCCTTTGGCGTTTTTATAAGTAAAATAGGCTGCGTAGACATGCTCGTCAAAATCAAATGTATCAGTTAAAGAATCCACGACGACAGGTTCAAAGTCTGAGAACTCATCGCCCTGAGCAAATCGCTGGCTCCATTGCCAGTTTCCAACTGTAGCTTTCAAGCCAGTTTCTATCGAAGCTCCATTGGTAAAAGGCTTCTCATAGTCCAGCTGAGCTACGTATAGATTACTTGTTCTTGGCCTGTAATTCGTTTGGGTCAATCGTTTTGCAGGTTCAGAATTGCCATCTGCATTAAAGAACTCCTGATTATAAAATTCGGTTTGCTCACGGTTGTCATAAGAATACGAAAGAGATGAGTATAACTTTTGACCCAGTGAATCGATGTTCCAGGTGTAATTTATACCGCCTTCATAATTCCCACTTTTACTTAATTCGTCATTGATACGAACAAAACTAGAATCCAGCATACCGCTTTCACTCAAGTTACGCTGTGTGATGTCTGCGTATTCTATTTCATCGTCGAAATTCCCCTGAAAATAAACTCCTAACAATGCTCTATCTGAAACATTGTAATCTACTCCTGCTCTGATTAAGTGAGTCTTTTCGATCTCATACCCGTCCTGAACTTGCTCCAGTCGTGGAGAAAAACCATCCAGGTAATTATTTCTACTTCCTTCACCATTTTCCCGCTGCCGTCTATTCTGCCAATTGTAAGAAGTATAGAAATTGGCTTTCTCTGTACCATAATTCAAGTTGACACCTGCTTGATATTTTTCGCGTGTTCCGATAGAAGCATTTACCTGCCCATTGAAACCCGTTTTTTCATTTTTCTTTAAAACAATATTGATAATCCCACCCACGCCTGTGGCATCGTATCGAGAAGATGGATTTGTGATCAATTCTACAGACTTAATGCTATTGGCAGGAAATTGCGACAAAATACTCTCAGCATCATCGCCCGAAAGATTAGAAGGACGGCCATTTATATAGATCAGAATATTACCGCTCCCACGCATCGTGATTCCTCCTTCGTCATCCACTTGAATCGATGGCAAAGTACTTAGCAATTGGGAAGCAGTTTGGCCTTCTGCTACGATACTGTTTTCCACATTGTATATACGCTTATCTATATCTGACTCAAACATTGACGTAACTCCCTCCACTACTACTTCTTGTAGATTTTGCGCATCTTCCTCCAGTGTTATCGTCCCGAGATTGACCGAGTTTTTGTTTGTGCCAAGTGTAATCTTTTCATAAAACTCCAAGTAACCAATAAATCCAACCCGCAAAATATAATCTCCAGGGTTCGTTACAAACTCGAAACTCCCATCTAAATCACTCATTCCCCCAGTGACAACAGCAGAATCATTAGGTGACAATAGGGCGATATTCGCAAACTCAAGAGCCGCTTCGCGTTTACCATCCATCACTTTACCTTTTACTCGAATCTCTTGAGCAAAGGCATCAAAGGATGACATCAGAAAAAATAAAAGAATTGATAGAGGGGAAAATTTATTCATAACAACAGATCGAAGCAGTTTAGGGAATGAAGGAAAATCTGAAATGGATTTTAAACAATTAATTATCAATTATTTACAACCAAATCTCACTATAGTAACCTGTAATTCACATGAAGGTTTCGCTTTTCTAGCAAAACTTGTTCTATGGAAAAATGTCTGGATAACATGAAATTTATCAGTTCAAGCGGTAGTCTATTTCTCTTGCATAAAGCAGAGCACTCTGTATAAAGAGAGATAAATAGCCTGTAGATTGTTGATTTACTTATCTTTAAAAATGATTCGATTGATCTATTCATTGGGCTGTTTGCTAATCACTACCCTTAGCAGCATAAGTTCCTTTGCCCAAACTACAAAAGACAATATTCAGAAAAATAATCTCAAAGAATTAACCACTCTTTTAGAAGCTACAAAGCCTAGTGACTCATTGGCAGGAATATATTTAACGAGGATGATTAACCTTACTGAAAAAGAAGGGAATTATGATTTGATGGCTGATCTGGCCATTCAATTTTTTCATCACCCATCACCTTCTATTCAAACTCCCAAGCTGAAAAAAGAGGTCCTTAAAAGAGCAATTACCCATGAACTAAAAGTAAGTGATTCTAAAAATAGAGGAACTCTACACCTGAAATTAGCCGGATCCTATTTCAACCTAGAGCAATTTGACTCGGCCATAGTGGAGTATGGAATAGCAATAGAAAGATTCGCAAAAAAGGATTCCATTTTAATAGCAGATTCTTACTTCTTTCGTGGACAAGCAAGAGATTATAAAGGAGACCTACTTGGAGGTATGCAGGATTATCAAACCGCCAAAGATATCTACCATGCACTTGAAGACGAAGAATATGTTAACTATGTAGATGGTGGGATGGCTATTTTGTTTAGCAAATTTGCCATTTATAATGAGGCAGAAAAAATCAGAAATTCTCTTATCTCGATTTATAAAAAAAGTGAAAACACCTTCGATGCGGCGATTCAACTTTACAATCAATCTGAGGATTTTGGGAGACAAGGAAGATTCGACGATCAGCTAAGCTATCTCACAAGTGCTGATTCGCTGACGCCATTTGATCCACAGGATTATTATACCGAAAGCATGATTAAGCTTTCACTAAGCAACTTCTTTGGAGAGCATGGGGATTTGACAAAGCAGAAAGAGTACTTCGCTCAGGCGCAAGAAATGATTTCATTTGTGCCAGAAGTAGCTAGTACCAGTCCCGTTTATCTCAATGCCAAAGCTCAGTTAGAATATTCACAAGGAAATTTATTAGCTGCCAACAAGCTTGTTCAAGAGTCCTTAGGTGCGGCCAAAGAATCCAAAAACATGGATCATTTAATCAAAGCCTACCGTCTACTAGGAGAAACGTACCAAGATCTGGGTCAGTCAGCCAAAGCATATATAATCCGAGAAGAATTGACCCGCTATACTGATTCAATATTCGCAGCTAATCAAGCGACTACTTTCTCCTATTACCAGACACTTTATGAGACAGAAAGAAAAGAGAGAGAGATCCTGACGAAAACTCAGGAGATAGAATCAATCAATCAGAGTAACGAAGCCAAACTTAGAATTATAGCAGTCATCGTATTTGTGCTGATTATTTCAGCTGTCTTAATTTTCCTCTGGAAAAACTTGCAGCACGAAAAGAAGAAGAAACAAATGCAATCAAGATTTTCTCAAGAACTCCTTAAAAACCAGGAAGCAGAGCGAGTAAGAATATCCAAAGATCTCCACGATGGCTTAGGGCAAAGCCTACTTTTGATCAAAAACAAAGTTGCCCTGTCTAAGGACAATACTACTGGTGAATTATTGGATACGGCCATAAGCGAATTACGATCAATTGCCAGATCGCTTCACCCCATGCAACTAGAAAAACTCGGCCTGAGTAAAGCCGCTGAACACTTACTAGATCAAATAGATCGCGAAACGGAAATATTTGTTTCCTCTGAGATCGAGGAGCTAAAAGGAGTTTTGAAAAAAGAAGAGGAATTACAACTATATAGAATCCTTCAGGAATCAATCAATAATGTCCTAAAACACTCCGAGGCAAGCGCATTGCGGGTTTTATTCCAAAGAATTGAAAAAGGAGTAGAACTGAAGATCGAAGACAATGGCAAAGGGTTTGATTTTTCGGAAAAATTGAATGACTTTCAAAGCCTCGGGTTGAAAACGCTAAAGGAACGGATTGCCTCCATGCAAGGAAGTATGAAAGTTACTAGTGAAAAAGGCTCAGGAACCAGCTTAAGTTTTGTCGTTTATGTCTAGTCAAAAGCCAACAGTAATCATTGCGGATGATCATCCCATTCTTTTGAAAGGATTGTACGATTTTTTAAGCGACATGGGATTGGACATCATAGGTATGGCCAATGAGGGGCAGAGCGCACTAGATCTTATTATCAAATTCAATCCTCAGCTTGCTATTTTAGACATGGAAATGCCTAAAAAAACTGGGCTAGAGATTGCTGCCGACTGCAAGAAACTTGGCCTCTCCACTAAAGTGATCCTACTTACACTTCATAAAGAAATTTACCTCTACCATCAGGCCAAGGAATTGAACCTGTCAGGATATATTTTAAAGGAATTTGCGCTCGATGACTTATCAAAAGCTGTATCTAAAGTTTTAGCTGGAGGACAATTTTTCAGCGAGAAAATTTTCGAAGGTCTCAAAGAAAATAAGTATCAATCAGGTGAAAATCCCTTAACACCTTCAGAAGTAAAAATTCTTAGATTATTAGCAGACGGACTTTCTACCAAGGATATTGCCAACAAACTTTTTATATCCGAGCGGACTGTAGATAAGCACAGAAGCAATATGATTGTAAAGCTTCAACTAGAAAAAAAGCATAACTCTCTGTTAATCTGGGCTCAAAAGAACCGTGATATTATAGATTGAGCGTATTTTGTCCTAAGTGAAATCAAAATATACGTGTTTATACGTATTGAGTCGTCTCTTAATTTTGGCTAGGTTTGGTTTAAGATTTCAGCACAAACCAACTTTTTTTCCAAAATGAAAATATCTAGCCTACAGGGGGATTTTAAAGTAATCCAAACTATAAAAAATCATGACGAGTTACTTGTCTTAGGATCTTGGCAGGATTTGGTTAGAATGTTTGATAGTAGCAGAACTTTTCTGGTGAACAGAAGTGAATCGCTTTTTGGCATCTACCTCTGCAAACAAGAATGTGCTGAGTTCATGAATAAAATAATTCAGGATATTGATTACAATGAGTGGGAAAACTTTAAGATAGAGGCGCCTACTTACCACAAACAATTCCAAGCATAAGGGTGATATTTTTTCAGCAGTAAACTTCAAGAGCTGCGCGGATCATATGATCAACGGTTTTTTCAGCTTTTTTATCAAACTCTCCAGTAGGCCTATTCGCCACAATTGCATTAAGACTAAGAACACGATGATTGAGTAGTTGCCCCATAGCATAATAGCCGGCGGTTTCCATCTCAAAGTTTGTCATCTTCAAACCCGAAACTTCCAACGAAGCCAATCGCTCGATCATATTATCCATTTTTGGTTTCAGCCTGATTTCTCTTCCTTGCGGAGCATAGAAACCTGGAGCCGTAAGCGTGACTCCTCGGAAAAATTCACTAGGCAATTTTTGCAATAATTCAGGTGAAGCTGAGGCTTGGTATGGCAAAAAAGTAAGGTCAAGTGTTCTCTGAACCAACCTCGACCAGTCCTGACTTCCTTCCAATTTTGGATAAAACTGCATCAACGTATCTACACCCACTGCAATCTCTGAAGCCAACAAACTACCAACAGGTAAGTCTGCCTGCATGCTCCCAGAAGTTCCTAATCGGATAATTTCCAAACTAGTTTCTGAGGGCTTTACTGTATGCGTTTTGAGATCCACATTTACTAAGGAGTCCAATTCAGTCATCAGAATCTCTACATTATCCGTCCCCATACCCGTACTCATCACGGTAACTCGCTTGCCTCTCAATCTTCCTGTATGAGTGACAAATTCACGCTTATTCCCCTTGAAATCAATTTGGTCAAAGTATTTAGATACCAAAGCAACCCGGTCTGGATCTCCCACGGTAAAAACAAGAGAAGCCAGGTTCTCTGGCTTCAAATGCAAATGATAAATGCTTCCATCAGCATTCAGTATCAGTTCGGATTCTGGAATTTGTCTACTCACACTACAAGTTAAACAATTGATTTTTCTTTGCCTTTACGGACAAGGCCTTTATACGGATTATAACCGTTAGTATTTTTCTGATAGTAACCTGTACCATCGTATTTTCTCTTTGCAGGATTCTCCTTGCACTCGGAGGAACAAGTTCCTTCCATTTCCCAACCACATTCTTCACACATGGCAACATGCGCGTTACAGGTTTGATTAGCACAGTTCACCATACGATCTGAAGGCGTACCGCACACGTGGCAAGTAGAGACAATCTTCGGATTAACAGTATTCACATCCACCGCGATTCTATTGTCAAATACGTAACACTTGCCTTCGAAATCTTCTCCTCCAGCTTCCATTCCGTATTTGATGATACCTCCGTGTAGTTGGTATACATCTTCAAAACCCTGCTCCAAAAGGAATGCAGATGCTTTTTCACATTTGATTCCGCCAGTGCAATAGGTTAGTACCTTCTTGTTTTTCAGATGCTCAAGCTCTTTTACTTTTTCAGGGAAATCGCGGAAGTTGTCAATATCAAGCGTTAACGCATTTTTGAAACGCCCCAACTCATGTTCGTAATTAGAACGAACATCTAGGATGACAACATCTTCTTGATCCTTCAAGGCTTTGAATTGCTCAGGATCGAGATGCTTACCTGTTTTTACGTTAGGATCGAGATGTCTCAGTGCACTGTGGACAATCTCAGGCTTGTATCGCACGTGAGTTTTGGTAAATGCGTGCTTGTCATGCGAATCTATTTTAAATTCAGTTTTAGCAAACCTCGAATCAGCATGGATATAGGCCATGTATTTCTCGCAGTCTCCCACTAAACCAGAAACAGTTCCGTTCAGTCCCTCATCAGAAATGATGACTCTTCCACGGATGTTATTCTCAACACAAAACAGGTGATGCTGCTCGCGATATTCTTCAGGATTATCAATCTTGGCGTAGCAGTAATAAAGGAGGATTTGGTAATTGGTGTTTTCCATAACTTGAGCCCTGTTGCGGCAGGGTGTTTAAGAATTTTAGATTTGAAATTTCAAATTTCAAATTAGTACGTACTATTTAACTTTTGCGGCAGGGTTTCCAAAGACTGTTTCATTTGACCCAACTGAAGAGATCACCACTGATCCGGCACCTACTCGAGCATTTTTGCCGATAGTTAGGCCAGATATAATAGTCGCTCCAGAACCAATGAAAGCACCTTCTTCAATCGTCACTTCGGAATTGATCACTGAGCCAGCTCCGATTTGGACGAAATCTCCCAACTTAGCCTTGTGCTCTATGATCGCTGCGGAATTGATAATACAATGACTTCCGATCTCTGCTCCAGCACCTATATTCACATTGGCATTGATGAAATTACCATGACCGATAGTAGCGTCAGTAGAAATAAATGATCGTCTATGAATAGCATTCACAGGCTGTACCTTACGACGATCGTTCAATAGTTCTACCAAGAATTTACGATACTTCGGATTCTCTTCTGCTACAAAAGCCTCTGTCTTTTGACCGATTAGCTTCAAGAAACCGTCGTCCTCAGGATTTCCTAGTACGGAAACTGTGTTAATCTCAGTTCCATGAATTTTTTCATCCTCATCCAAAAACCCAAATACAACGACATTGTTGCTATTGAATATCTCTAGCGCGGGATGGGCGATGCCTTTTGCCCCAAAAATAATAACTGGTTTTTCCATAGTTTTCTGCAATTCAGGCTGCAAAAATACAGGAATTCACTGGCTTACCCAAGAATCACTTGGATTCAGTTTTGATCAGCGTTTGGGCAATTTTGCATTGGAGACATTTTTTCGGTTGGCAATAATTCTTAAATAAGCCGATCATTCCTTGTGAGTCGAAGGCATTCTCTGCAGTCCATCCGTGAGATTTAAATCGTCGGATGATATAATTATTCTCCGCTGAAACTTCCTGTAAAAGATCGAAACACCGTTCTTGCCAGTCTGGCTCCTCAAAATATCGCCCGTAGGCAAACCAAAGCGGAATGACATAATTGATAACAAGTAGCTCTAGCGCAGTAGTGGAAATCCCCGAGCTCGTCTGTCGCTCTGATGGTTTCCCAAAATTGAAATGATACTGCCAATAATCACTAGGCTTCACTCTCAGTAATTTCTTCATTCCTGCAAAATCTCTGGAATCCTGCAACACTGACTGGAGTAAACTCGGTGCATTGGATAAAATAGCCGCTAATTGAGCAATTCTTAACGTAGGAAAATTACTAGGGCGCACACTCATAAACGTCCAATGTTGCCGCTTCATGGTGGCATCCCAATCGTATTTCTTGCGATAAAAATCATGCTCCCGAATCAAATGCTGCACATACGGTTCCTCAGATTCTGACGGTAATAAGCCCGCTTGTCCTAAAAGGATTGCTTCCAAAACAGGCAATTGATCTCTGTGTTTTTGGAGGATTTTATAGGGGACTAATGCAGCCAATTCGCCCATAGGCTGGCTGTTGGTTTTAAAGCCAAAACAAACAAAAAGCCAGCGGTATGCCGTTTCTTCCCAGTTATCTGTAGTTTCTTCTAGCAAACTTAGAATCAAAGAAGATTTTTCATGCAGTCTCTCGACGAGAGATTTTTCCATAGCTGAAAAGCGAACGATCTCAGGCACATCCTTCAGTCCATGTGCACATGGCAAGTCAGATTTGTAATCCAGCATCTGCTCATAATTCCTCCATATATCCAGAAAAATCAACCCTTTTAATTCTAGGGTTGGCATAGGAGTTCCATCATTTCTCAGGACATCCTGATCATTTTCCCAGACCACATGTAGAACCACGGAATTATAGGCGGGATTGCCACCGTGTGCGTGCTGCTTCCACTCGCTAGCTAATCTATGCACCTCCACATGACCATGAAGTATAACGTCGTCAACAATTACGACAGAATCACGAAAATCTGGCCCTTCACTGAGATTATGAAATCCAACTTGAATTATTTTAAGAACGTCATGATCTGTCGTTCGAAGTTCTTTTTTATCGAAGTACTGATACTTCCATACAAGCTGTAAAAAATCTTCTTTGAAATTCATAAAAGCTCAGGCTAAAAATCAAATGAATTTAACCAAAAGCTGAAAAATAAAAAAGTCAGGAAACCCTGACTGTCAAAATATTACCTAATATAATTGAGAGTTAAAGGTACTTCTCAAGCAAACTTGTCATCTCAACCTGCAATTTCTTTGCTTCCCTGCGGGCTACTTTCGCAAAATCTTTTTCTGAAGAAGCATAAATAATCCCACGACTGGAATTAACTAAAAGCCCACAGCTAGAATTCATTCCGTATTTGGCAACTTCGGCTAAGCTTCCACCTTGCGCTCCAACACCCGGAACGAGGAAGAAATTATCAGGAACTAGCATTCTCACTTCCCCTATCAATTCTCCCCGCGTTGCACCTACTACGTACATTAGATTTTCAGGCGAACCCCATTCCTGGCTTTTCTCCAAAACAGACTGATAGAGTGGTTTGCCATTTTCATCCTTAATCAATTGAAAATCCATCGAGCCGGCATTTGAAGTTAAGGCAAGGAGTATCACCCATTTGTTCTCAAATTCCAAAAAAGGTGTCACGCTATCTGCTCCCATGTACGGAGCGACGGTCACAGAATCAAAGTTCATTTGCTCAAAAAATGCCTTTGCGTAAAGTTTGGATGTGTTTCCTATATCACCACGTTTTGCATCGGCAATAGTAAAAATATCTTTTGGGATAAATTCCAGTACTTTTTGAAGTGTCTCCCAGCCTTTTGGACCCAAAGCCTCGAAAAAGGCAATATTTGGTTTGTAGGCGACTGCATAATCCGCTGTTTCTTCGATAATCTCCTTGCAAAAGCTGTAAATCGGATCTGCTTCGCTTTTTAGATGAGTCGGGATTTTAGCGAGATCAGCATCGAGGCCAACACATAGAAAAGATGATTTTTGCTGGATTTGGGAGAAAAGGGCTGCTCGGGTCATGGATTATAGGATTTTGACAAAGGTAAGAGATTCCACTTTAGATCGAAAAGGGCAATGACAAACCTCACACCCAAAATGGCTATAGAGTATAAGTTTCAATAGCTACTCGATTAAGGCATAAAAAAAACTCCCGATTTGGGAGCTTTTAATTCTTATATGAAGAACTTCAATCGAATCACTTCCTGCTCAGAAAGGAATCGGTAGTGTCCTCGTTTCAAATCTTTTTTATCCAATTTGGCATAGACCACACGATCCAAGGCAGTAACCTCGTACCCTAAGTGAGCAAATATTCTTCGCACGATACGGTTTCTACCAATATGGATTTCCAGACCCAGGATTCTACGATCTGCAGATAATACCTGCAAATCATCCACTGGTGCTGATCCATCTTCCAATTCCAATCCCTCAATAATCGCCTCTTCGTCCTTTTTAGCCAAAGGCTTATCTAGCGTCACTTGATAGATCTTCTTAATCTCATTTGATGGATGGGAAAGCTTAGCCGCTAATTCTCCATCATTTGTGAATAACAAAAGTCCAGTGGTATTTCTATCCAATCGACCAACTGGGAATATCCGCTCTTCGCAGGCATTTCCAACCAGATTCATCACAGTCTTGCGATCCATAGGATCATCGGTAGTAGTGATAAAATCCTTCGGTTTGTTCAAAAGAACATAAACAGGCTTCTCTGGATTGATTTTGCGCCCTTGATAGACTACTCTATCTGTACGCTTCACTTGCTTGCCCATCTCGGTACACACCAATCCGTTCACAGTCACCAATCCTTGAGAAATCAATGAATCAGCTTCTCTTCGGCTACATATACCAGAGTTAGCAATGTATTTATTGAGACGAAGAAGCGTCTCGTCATTCGTCAGCTTTGCTTTCTTCTGAGGCAATGCATCAAAATTATAGTCAGGTCTTTCCACATTGGCATCCTGATCTACAAAGCGGCTCTTACCAAAACCTTTACGATCTGGCTTGTCTGACTTGTAGGTAGGCTTGCCTTCGGCAAAAACTGGCTTTTGATCTCTGCCACGACCTTTATATATCAGACCACCAGGCTTTTCAGAAGATGAAGGTTTTCCAGATTTAGCATCTCTGTTGTAAGGCTTTGGAGCATCTGAATCATCTTTTTTGGCAAAAAATTGCTTCTTGCCAGCACTAGGCTTTTGAGAGTCTTGAAAGTTTGATCCTTGCTCTTTCTTAGGACCGAAGTTTGAATTGGAGGCAAACTTGGATTTAGACCCAAACTTCTTTTCTCCTAATGTTTTGAAGCCGTCTTTTTTCTGTCTTGGCTTTTTGTTGAAATCGGCAAAGTCATCTTCACTTTTGCTAAAAGGTTTCTTTGCAGCGCCTGAATTAGAAAATCCTGAATCTTTGGATTTATTGAATCCTTCGGATTTCCCTTTGTAACCACCTCTTTGTCCTGAATTGGAAGAGTTGGAGTCTTTTTTTCCTTCGCCGAAAAACGGCTTTTTCGAATTGTTATCTTTCATAGAATTGCAGCATCCCTGCTGGATTGATTGTATATTATTAAGCGATTGAAAACCAATCCCTTAATCGGGCTGCAAAGATACGTCCTATCTAGATATTTCTAATCATCAACTCCAAAAATTTTCCTGATGCACTATTTCTGGTTTTTGTAATAATATTCAGTTGCCTTTCGAACAGAGCCTTCACTCATTAGAAATCCTTTAGCTGTTTCTTCATCCAGTCCCGTTGCTTCCATGATCATCTTGATACCACGATCCACCAATTTCGCATTGGACAGCTGCATATCTACCATTTTGTTGCCTTTCACTTTTCCCAGCTTGATCATAACCGAAGTAGAAATCATATTGAGAATTAGCTTTTGGGCTGTTCCAGCCTTCATTCTTGTACTTCCTGTGATAAATTCGGGACCTACCACAGCTTCAATTGGATGATCAACTTCCATGGAAAGCGGCGATTCTGGATTGCATGTAATACTTCCTGTCAAAAGCCCTGATGAGCGAGCTGACTTTACACCGCCGATCACATAAGGTGTAGTACCAGAAGCTGCGATTCCTATTACGGTATCTTCAGCATTGAATCCATATTCTAAAATATCCTTCCAAGCCCGATCCAAATCATCTTCTGCATTTTCCACAGCTTTTCTGATCGCTTTGTCGCCACCGGCAATTAACCCCAATACAACGTCGAATGGAACACCATAAGTTGGTGGGCACTCCGATGCATCTAACACTCCTAGTCGCCCGCTTGTACCTGCACCTATATAAATCAATCTGCCTCCTTTTTCCATCCGTGGAACAATCTGCTCCACCAATGCGCCAATTTGCGGAATCACTTTCTCAACAGCCAGTGGGACTTTCTTGTCTTCCGTATTGATATTATGTAGCAAATCCAACAAATCCATTTGCTCCAAATTGTCATAATGAGAGGTGCTTTCAGTTACTTTCATATGTTTCTGATTTGTTTTTTTTCTGCCATCCCAATGGCTATCGGGAGGAATCTCGAAGTAAGGATAATCATTCCTACGAAAGCCGACTTAGATATACTCGATTTCATAAAGCTTCTTGGTGGTAAAGTGTCAAACCTGCAATCGGGCTTTCAATAATTAAATTCACATTAATTTGTACATCTGAGGCAGCTTTGCGAAGAATATCAGAGTTGTAATAAGCAATAGAGCCTACAAAATTCACTGGCTTCTCCGTGTAATCTTTGTACTTCATCACATGCTGCTTGAAAAACTCCTGAAAGGAATTGTAATAAAGCATGTAGCAGTAAGGATTAGATTTATGCTCGGTAATGAATCTACAAAAACTCGCCATGTATCGATTCGGAAATGGCTTCTGATATACATGCTCTTGAATCGTTACGGCAGTAAGATTAAAGCTGTCAATTAAGTCTTGCTTGATCAGCACAGGCATTTCGTCATTGATAAAATCTTTCAACAACTTCCTTCCAATGTAGCCTCCTCCTCCTTCATCACCAAAAATATATCCTGGAGCAGGTCGTCTGTCTACGATTTCCTTTCCATCGTAATCACAGCTATTCGATCCAGTTCCCAAAATACAGGCAATTCCAGCCTGATGACCACAGGTCGATTTGGCAGCAGCAGCTAGGTCATGATCTATTGTTATTATTGCCTTTGGAAAAACAGTTTTCAATGCTGAAGAAACCTCGCTTTTCCGATCTGGATTAGAGCAGCCGGCACCATAGAAATATATCTCTTCTATTTCGCTTTCTAGATTTATCAGGAAATCATCCTGCATCTGAATAGCCATTTCTTCAGAGTTTTGATAATAAGGATTAAACCCCATCCCTCGATGCTGACTAATTCTTCGATCGGAATGAATTACTCTCCAGTCCGTCTTACTTGAACCACTATCTGCGATTAAAATCATCTATGCTAATTGCCCAATGGCTTGAAATTTTTCAAATACTTTTTCGGTATGGGGAGCATCAGGAAGCTCCTCTGTGAGATCCTGACCTGCCCAATGTTCGTAATGCATGCCCTTTTTCCAAAGCCTAGAACTACTTACATCATAAATCACGCCTTGGTAGGCTACCCATATTTCCGGTTTGTCCTGACCATTTCGCAAGGCTAACTGCTGCTTAGTATATATTTTCATATGGTCATTATTTGATTTTTAAAGGCCATATGGAATCTCGCATGACGGATATGCATCTTACTAAGTGAGGCTTGAAACATGCTCGATTTCATTAAAGCAACTTGATCTGAGCATTGATCCAACGCTCTGGTATCTCACCTTTCTGAGCCATCTGATAGTCAGCATAGCTGCAAGGAACGGTACTCACGCGGTCAAATTTCTCAGTTTCATTATGAGGAATTTCCATCCACCATTTGCCACTTCTCTTGCTTTTATAGAACACCAAGGTATTTGGTTTGGCGTCCAATGACACAGTGTATTTAGTATAATCGCTGCTTTTGAAAGAAAGGCTGTCCTTACGAGAATAAAATCCTTCCAAGAAATACCAAATCATTACAGACACCACCTTCGCAGTCTTATTTGCCGCATCGTCATAATATGGTTCGTAACCATATATTCCTATAGAACTCAATTTCTCATTGGTTCCAGCAAACCAGCAAATCTGACAAGCTTCTTCGGCGGTCAAACCGAAAGGTTCGGCATTTACTGCCCCCGGAGCATCCGCAGACTGTATCGCGCATAAGTCAAAGCTCAACAAATCCGCATTTCGGATCAAAGGCTCTACTTCTTTGAACTCATTTCTCAATTCTCCCAAGCGTACATGCTCGAAGTAAAGTTTTTCTACCACATTGATCAAAGACGGATCCACTAAGAAGCTTTGGTAAGCTAAATGTGCAGAAGAAAAGAGAAAATTAGGCTGATGAAGGATGATTTCCTGTGTATGCTGATCAGCAAGAGGCCCGTCTTCTTCCATATCCAATTTGGCATCCACGGTCAAAAGACTAACCAGTTTTTTCATTTTCTGGTAGGACAAATACTGTCCATAATCCAGATCATGCGATCCTCCAAAATAGATAGGCAAAATCTGATTCTTCATCAGGTAGTCTCCTACTTCCTGGATTCTTTGGTAGGTATCACTTAGCTTTTCTCCAGAAATCAAATCTCCCAAATCAGCAACTCGATAAGCACCAAAGCCTTTTTTCAAATCATAAAGCTTCTCACGAATCTCACTACTTCCTCGATCCGCACTTTCCACTTTAGCTAAACCACGATTTTCTCTAATCCCTACTAAGGCAATTTGAACTCCTTTGAGATCCGGGAATTCCTCTCCGAAAAAGTGGATCTGCTTGAAGAATGAATTGTCGGGGTATTTTTTCTGCCAAAGGTATTCGGCAACAGGATCAAAGTAGGATTGGATATTCATAAAGGGCGATAGTCTAAAGTAAAAATAATCAAAAAAGGCTCTTAAATAAAAAATCCCGCCTAAGCGGGATCTTTTGTTTCTTATTATCCTCCGAAGTCATCAAATCGGATGTTTTCTTCAGGAATTCCTAGATCATCCAGCAACTTCAATACTGCTGAGTTCATCAAAGGAGGACCACATAGGTAATATTCTACCTCATCTGGCTCAGGGTGGTTTTTCAAGTAATTGTCATACAATACTTGGTGAATGAAACCAACGTATCCGTCACCTTCTTTATCTTCCTCTGATTTTTTGATCGTCCAATTGTCTTCTGGAAGTGGCTCCGAAAGACCAATGTTGAACTGGAAGTTAGGGAAGTCTTTTTCGATATCTCTGAATTGAGGAACATAGAAAAGCTCCTTTTTAGATCTACCTCCGTACCAGTAAGATACTTTTCTACCAGTCTTCTCCGTATGGAAAAGGTGGAAAATCTGTGCTCTCAATGGAGCCATACCTGCACCACCACCGATGTAAACCATCTCGCGCTGTGTAGGATTAATATGGAATTCACCGTAAGGACCAGAAATTGTAACCTTGTCACCAGGAACTCTAGAGAATACATACGAAGAACAAACACCAGGATTCACATCCATCCATTTGTTATTAGCTCTATCCCAAGGTGGCGTAGCGATACGAATAGTTAGCATCACGATGTTACCTTCTGCTGGGTGATTCGCCATAGAGTAAGCTCTGAATAGCTCCTCATCATTTTTCATCGTCAAGTCCCAAAGACCGAACTTATCCCAATCACTTTGATATACATCAGCTGGGTGACCTAGATCAGGGTGAGGAGTGATATCCATTCCTTTGAAGTTCACCGTCACTATTGGCACATCGATTTGGATGTATCCACCAGCTTCGAAATCAAGAGTTTCACCTTCAGGAAGTTTCACTTTGAATTCTTTGATGAAAGTAGAAACGTTGTAGTTAGAGATAACCTCACATTCCCACTTCTTGATACCAAAGATCTCTTCAGGAACTCTGATCTTCATATCATTTTTCACTTTCACCTGACATGCTAGACGGACGTTACCTTGCTGCTCTGCTCTGCTCAAGTGGCCTACTTCAGTTGGAAGAACTTCTCCTCCACCTTCTTCGACCACGCATTTACACATTGCGCAAGTTCCGCCACCACCGCAAGCGGATGGAAGGAAGATTTTTTGGCCTCCAAGTGTAGAAAGCAAGGTAGTCCCTGCTGCTGTTACAATCGGAGAGCTCTCGTCACCATTGATAATAATGCTGACATCACCTGAATTGACCAGTTTAGACTGGGCAAAAAGGAGAATAAATACCAGTAGCAGTATAATTATTGTAAAAGCTACGATGGATGTAATAATTACTGAACCCATGAAATTTCGGTTTAATTTTTCTTATGGATTGGCCCAATACGGGAGCACAAATATATTTATTAATCACTAAAAGAGACCAAATCGCAGTTCAAATTTGGCCCGAATAATCAAATCCTTCTAGTAGTATCTCGATTAATTATTTAAAAGGTTTAGTAAGGTGGTCAATCGGCCTTTCAATTGACGACGATCTACAATGAAATCCAAGAATCCATGTTCAAGTACAAACTCAGAACTTTGGAAGCCTTTAGGCAAATCCTTACCGATAGTCTCACGAATTACTCTAGGGCCAGCGAAACCAATCAAAGCTTCAGGCTCTGCTATATTGAAATCACCTAGCATTGCGTAAGAAGCCGTTACTCCACCAGTAGTTGGGTCTGTAAGCATAGAAATGTAAGGAACTCCTGCTTGATCTAACAACGCAAGCTTGGCAGATGTTTTAGCCATTTGCATCAAAGAAAATCCAGCTTCCATCATTCGGGCACCACCGGACTTTGAAATCATCAAGAATGGAATTTTATTTTTCAGAGAATGGTCTATAGCTCTGGCGATTTTTTCACCCACTACAGATCCCATAGATCCGCCGATAAAATTAAAGTCCATACAGGAAACTACAATGTCCAACCCATTCATTTTCCCCACAGCAGATCGTACAGCGTCTTTCAACTCTGTTTTCTTGATCGTAGCTTCAATGCGGGAAACGTAAGGTTTGGTATCCGTAAATTTCAAAGGATCTCCCGAGGTCATATTGGCATCAAGTTCCTTGAATTTGTTGTTGTCAAAAAGAATTTCGAAATATTCCTTCGAACCAATTTTCACATGAAAATCATCATCAGGACATACATAAGCGTTATTCTTGAGCTCTCTAGTATGGATGATATTTCCATTTGGGGTCTTAAACCAAAGGCCATCAGGTGCATCTTTCTTTTCAGCGGTAGACGTTTTGATGCCTTTGTCAGTTCTTTTAAACCAAGCCATATTGAGTTTTTAGGTTGTTTTTGACGAGTCAAAGGTTACAAATTTAGTCGTAAAATCCGTTAAATAAAACCTCCTCGGAAATAGGTAGGGAATTCTATTTCATAAAGGAAAACGATACAATATGGAAAATCGCTTTCTCGGTGATTAATATTTACCTTATTTTGAGATTGTACACTAAAGAGTAGGTTTTTCATTGACAAATCTTCTCATACCCAAATAACTACGCATGAACCTAGCAGTTCTACTTCTCTTTTCAGCCATTATTTTATTTTTAGCCTATAAGATTTACGGCAAATATGTATACAAGAAATTTGGCCTAAACGATAAAAATCCGGCGCCATCACATACCCATAGAGATGGTGTGGACTATGAACCAAGTAAGCCTATTGTAGTCTTGGGGCATCATTTTGCTTCAATTGCAGGTGCAGGCCCAATAGTCGGACCTATCATAGCAGTGACTTTTGGATGGATCCCAGCAGTCATTTGGATCTTGGTAGGAGGAATATTCTTTGGAGCTGTACATGACCTCGGAAGTATGGCTACTTCGCTCAAGACTGATGGAAAATCTATAGGCGTAATCATTCGAAATCAAATTGGAATGAAAGGAAAACAGCTATTCATTATCTTCAGTTTCTCCACATTAATTCTTGTCATTGGTGTTTTTGCTGATATTATTGCCAAAACTTTCGTCACTAATCCTGGAGTAGCCTCAGCCTCCATTCTTTTTATTTTGCTAGCTGTAGTTTTCGGTATAGTGAATAAAATGGTTGGAGATAAGAAAACATCATTTATCATCATCACTATAGTAGGTGTCCTTTTGATGTACTTCTTTGTGTATCTGGGTATGAAAATACCTTTTGTATTGGATTACAAAGTTTGGGTTTTGGCACTACTAGCCTATGCATTTATAGCATCTGTTACTCCGGTGGGGATGTTGCTTCAGCCGCGAGATTACCTCAATAGTTTTTTGCTTTACGGATTGATCATAGCTGCCGTTTTAGGTGTATTCATTGCCAACCCGGAAATTCAGATGAGTAATGAAATTCACGTCTCGGATGAAAATCTCGGATACATTTTCCCAGTTCTATTTGTAACTATTGCCTGTGGAGCCATTAGCGGATTTCACTCCCTAGTTGCTTCAGGGACTACTTCTAAGCAATTAGATAAGGAATCTGACGCCAAATTAGTTGGATTTGGAGGGATGCTAATTGAGTCATTTTTAGCTATCATCTCTGTGGGAGCAGTGGTTATTTTATCCCGATCAGAATACATTGATCGACTGTCTGGAGAAGGTCCAGTTGCACTTTTCTCCACTGGCTTAGGGGGCATGATTGCTACTCTGGGCATTTCTGAAGAGTTTGCTGTAGGTTTTGTCGCACTGACAGTTTCAGCATTTGCACTCACCACTTTAGATACTTGCACCCGTTTAGCTCGATTTACTTTACAGGAATATTTCGAAGATGTGCCACAAGCTGCAGGTCAATACCTGGCAAAAAACAGATACGTTTCTACTGGGATTGTTGTGGTATTCTCTATTCTATTATTGCTTTCGGGAGAGTTTACAACGCTCTGGCCAATTTTTGGCTCTGCAAATCAACTGCTAGCTGCACTTGCTCTTTTAACTATCGCTGTCTGGCTGATTAAGAAAAACATTAATGCGCTCTTCGTGACCATACCTATGTTTTTTATGTTCACCGTCACATTGGCATCGTTGGGGCTATTTGCCTGGAAAAACTTCCAAAACGAAGTTTATGTCCTCTCCATTATCGCAGCATTACTTTTTGTTTTAGCTATTTCCTTAATGGTTTTGGCTACAAAAAGTTTGAAAAAAGAAGTCAAAGAACCTGCTAAGGCTCTTTGACTTTCTGATGATTATAAAGAATTAAATACCTCTTTTTCCTTCTTGGGAATTCTTAATGCTACGGTGAAATTGATGAGGTAGTCGGCAAATGCTGCATCACCATGAACCACATTGTCTGGCGTGGAATTTTCAATATCTGTTACACTTTGAGTTCTATTTCTGAACAATGCCACAGGCACATTTAGCGTTCCTGTTATATTTCCCAGCATGTAGCTGACTCCAGGTTCCACAGAAATAACGTAACCTGGTCTCCTAAATCCTTCGCTTCCGCCAATTACATCGTGAACTGGTATACCTTCAATTCTTCCACCAAGAGAAGCACCCAAACCGTGTATTTTTTCAAATGATTTGAACACGCCTGTTCTCAAAGCGAACTGATCTGGCACGCTCATAATTGCTTCATTCGGCCGGCTTCTGTTGGTTGGCGTTCCATTAGTTTCTTTAGGATTGAACATATAAAACCCATCGTAATACCAAAAGAGCGTACTGCTCATATTCCAAAGTCCTTGAAAATCTACGATCAAACCTGTTCCTCCATCGCCTAACTGAATGGATTGATCTACCGTTTTTTCTAATTCCAGTCCTTCAGCTCCTTGATTGTAAAAAGTACTTGTAGCAGCATAATCACCAGTTGGGAATTTGATCCCAAGACCTATAGCAGTATTACCTCTTTTGGCTTTTTCTCCAGATAGCAACCAGTAACCTGCTCCGATTCTCATGTCCCCCAATCCTTTAGAGTAAGAAGTGTGCCTCTCTGTGCGGCCGTGTTCATAGAGAGAGCTTCTTTCATTGTATTGTAAAGGCATGGAAACAATACCATACATGCGCTCAGAAAAAGCATAGCTAAGGTTGATATCTAAGCCATGCTGCTTATTGATCACTTCCGTATGATCGGTTAATCGATTATGCTCTTCTTCTGTACCTCTAAAATGTCTGAATGACTTAAAATAGCGGTAGCTGCCACTGATGTTCAATTCGCCCTTATTCAGCATATTTCCTTGGCCAACAGCATTTCCAAGACCAGAGAATTGTCTGATAGCCACACAACCTTGAGAAAAGGATTGACAAGGAACTAGATAAAATGCAGAAAGTATAAATAGGAGTTTTGTGATTTTTTTCATGATAGATTAGATAATTTCTTAACAAGTTTATGTTTGTTGAATTGCCTTATTCTAGCCAAAAGCATTTCATTTAGAAATATGTAGATAGCATCACACGACATCGGAGATCTCCGAGAAGGTCATAAAGCAGAATTAAATAAGAAATTATCCAGCCTGCGGAGGCGGGTTATCGAGTTGAAAAAATGGATCTATATATGGAAAGAAAAGAAATTCAGGTGAATTAGGTTGATTTTGGCTCTCAGTAAAGTCTACGTCATATTTAAGTGGCTGAATGTAGTCTTTGGCGATAAGTCTAATGGTGACCTTACCAGATGGATCCTGGGATGTTTCATCATCTGTCAAGAAAGAAATCCATTTTTTTACCGTATTGTCTAATGCTTCTCTACTGGTATCTGGCACCACCACGATCTGTAATGTATCATTTTGGTAGCGCTGCCTGATTGCACGGAAATATTGACCATCCTTTTCGAATGAGGTATTGGTAGACTGAAATTGCTCCTGATTGGCCATGTAAGGTGCCGAAAGCGGGATTTCAAGAACCATCTCATGACCTTCAACTGAATTTTCTCCATAAATAATATCTTCCCACTTACTCTCAAGGTGCTGATTATAGGAAAAATAGAATGCATAGTAGCCAAAATGATAAATGGCAAAACAAACAAAAAGGAATATGGAAAGGGCTTTCTTCAATTCTGGATTTATTACAATTCGAAAAGTATAAAAATTCAATTTGTAAAACCAGTGCTCAATTAAATAATATTTTACCAGATCAGACTACGACCAAATAATCATTCAATAGATCGGCTTATTTAAAATAATATTCAAATATTTTTAAAAAAACCAGAATAATGAGGGAAGTTACCCCGTAGATTTTTAAGACTTTAATGCGGTTCATCCTGTCCATAAACCACAGCACCACTACTGGACTTATTAACCCTACAACCAGGCTGACAAGGCAGAAATAGAACAGAATCCAAAGCAGTATTAAAATAGCGGACATCATAGGGTAAAACTAAAAAAGGAACAGCAATGCTGTTCCTTTTCATTAATATATCTAAGCGAGAATTACTTCTTACGCTTGATCTCTTTCATCTCGTATCCTTCAATCGTATCCTCAATTTCAATGTTATTGAAATTCTTGATTGAGATACCACACTCATATCCAGCTTTCACTTCAGCTACATCGTCTTTGAATCTCTTCAATTGATCGATTTCGCCTTCATGAATTACGATACCGTCTCTGATCACACGGATCTTGTTCTTTCTGGTAATGAAACCATCTGTAACATACGAACCTGCGACAGTTCCGATCTTCGTGATTTTGAAGACTTCTCTTACTTGGATATTACCAGTAATGATTTCTTCAAATGTAGGCTCCAACATACCCTCAATAGCATCTTTGATCTGGTTGATCGCATCATAGATAATAGAGTAATGTCTGATTTCAATTTCTTCTTGCTCTGCCAATTTCTTAGCGTTAGAAGATGGTCTAACCTGGAATCCAAGGATAATCGCATCAGAAGCAGAAGCTAGCAAGACATCAGATTCAGAGATCTGACCCACACCTTTGTGGATAATGCTCACTTTCACTTCGTCCTTAGAAAGCTTCAATAGTGAATCAGAAAGTGCTTCAACTGATCCATCCACATCACCTTTGATAATTATATTCAATTCCTTAAATGAACCGATTGCCAAACGACGACCGATCTCATCCAATGTAATATGTTTCTTAGTTCTTAAGCTTTGCTCTCTCTGTATTTGCTCTCTAGAGTTAGCAATGTCTCTTGCTTCACGCTCAGTACCATAAACTTTTATGATATCACCCGCTTGTGGAGCTCCACCAAGACCTAACACCTGTACAGGTGTAGATGGTCCAGCTTCTTTTAGCTTTTTACCTTTATGATCAAACATCGCTTTCACACGACCGTGATGCTGACCTGCAAGAATGATATCTCCTACTCTCAACGTACCAGCCTGAACCATTATAGTAGAGACATATCCACGTCCTTTATCCAAGGAAGCTTCTATAACTGTACCAGCAGCATTTTTATCTGGATTAGCAGTAAGCTCTAATACTTCAGCTTCAAGGAGTACTTTTTCTAGAAGGTCATCGATACCCTCACCTGTTTTTGCAGAGATATCTTGAGATTGATATTTTCCACCCCACTCTTCAATCAAGAGATTCATGTTAGCAAGCTCTTCTTTGATCTTGGCTGGGTTGGCGTTTGGTCTATCTATTTTGTTAATCGCAAAGATCATAGGGACACCTGCCACTTGTGCGTGGTTGATGGCTTCCTTAGTCTGAGGCATGATGTTATCATCAGCTGCAATCACAATAATTGCGATATCCGTGATTTTTGCACCACGTGAACGCATCGCTGTAAACGCTTCGTGACCTGGAGTATCTAGGAATGCAATCTTGTTACCAGTCTTAGTCATTACATCGTAAGCACCGATGTGCTGGGTGATTCCTCCTGCCTCATCTGCAGTCACTTTAGACATACGGATGTAATCAAGCAAGGAAGTTTTACCGTGATCGACGTGACCCATGATGGTAACGATAGGAGCTCTTTCTAGAAGTTCCTCTGGAGAATCTGGCTCCTCAACCTCAATTTCATCTTCGATTGATTTGGTGAATTCTACTTCGTATCCAAATTCGTCAGCGATGATAGTAATCGCTTCAGCATCCAATCTCTGGTTGATGGAAACAAACATACCTAGTGACATACAAGCGGAGATAACCTGATTGACAGACAAATCCATCAATGCAGCTAAATCATTTGCAGAAATAAATTCAGTAACCTTTAAGATTTTAACCTCGTCCGTTTCAAAATCTACATCTCTAACTCTTTCAGCTTTCTTATCTCTTCGGCTCTTGCCTTTTCCTCCTCCAGCGCTCTTACCCTGAAGACGGGCTAGAGTTTGCTTGATTTGATCTTGAATCTCTTTCTGAGTAGGCTCAGCTTTCTGAACTCTAACTGGAGGTCCACTTCTTTGATTTCCACCTGGACGATTACCTGCAGGATGAGGACGATTACCAGGTCCACCGCCTGGACGGTTTCCTTGACCAGGTCCTCCTGGCTTGTCAATACGCTTGCGTGGTCGTTTTTTATCTCTTCCTCTTTCATCAGAAGAAGCAACTGGACCTCCCTTTTTCTTAGGGCGATCTGCTGGAAGTTCTATTTTACCTAAAACCGTAAGTCCTTTAAGTGAATCTGCCTTTGCAGCGATTACTTGATCCTTAGGTGCCGGTGGAACTGGAGTACTTGGCTGTACAGGAGAACTCGGCTGTTGTGGCGCAGGCTTCGGCTGTTCTTTTTTCACCTGAGGTGCAGGCTGAACATTAGGCTTTCTATCTTCCTGAGCCGGTCTTGGCTGAGGTTTAGATTGCTGGCCAGACTGAGGCTTCTTCGAATCCCCATGCTTTTGACCATACTTATTTTGACCATGCTGCTGCTTATGCTTAGGGCCAGAAGCAACATTTTTGCTCAAGTCAATTTTACCCAATACTTTAATACCCTCTAATTTAGGAGGTTCAGTAGAAATTTTCTCTGGCTCGGCAGGCGGAGAAGGTGTAGAAGACGGCGCTGGCTTTGGCTCTTCGGCTGCTTTTGGAGCAGGCGCGGGAGTCGGAGGAGTAGCAGCTGCTGGCTTTGGCTCTTCCACTGCTTTTGGAGCAGGAGTAGGAGCTGGCGCTGGTGGTGCTACTGGCTTTGGCTCCTCTTTTGGAGTTTCTGGCTCCATAGAAATAGGCTCATGGCGCTTCCCTATGGAGAGGTGCGATGCCTCCTCTTTATCTAGGGCAGAAGATTTGAATTCCTTATTCAGCATCTCAACTTGATTCATGTTGATTTTTGAATTAGGATTATTCTCCACCTCATAGCCCTTTTTAGCCAATGACTCAACTATGGTTGCCGTACCCACGTTGAGTTTTCTGGCTATTTGGCCTAAACGCATCATTTTTTCTTCTGACATAAGCAAAAATTTCTTTCGAAATCTTAAATAATTAGGGTATTAAACGGGGATTATTTCCCGATTTATTGATCAAATTCTTGTCCGAGTATCCTGAATATCTCATCAACAGTTTCTTCTTCAAGCTCTGTTCTTCGAGTCAGGTCCTCTTTAGTCAAGCTCAATACGCTTTTAGCCGTATCTAAACCTGTCTTCTTTAATTCGTCGATGATCCAGCTGTCGATTTCATCAACAAACTCCATCAAGTCGACATCTTCTTCTTCGCTTTCGTTCAACTCACGGAAAACGTCAATTTCATAACCTACCAATCTACTGGCAAGTTTGATGTTGTATCCACCTTTACCGATAGCCAGAGATACCTGGTCTGGCTTAAGGAATACGGATAATCTTTTTGTTTCCTCATTCGCAGTGATAGAAGAAACCTTGGCTGGACTCAATGCGCGAGTGACATACAAATCCAAATTTTCTGTGAAGTTGATTACATCAATATTTTCATTCTGCAATTCTCTTACCACAGCATGAATTCTTGATCCTTTCATTCCCACACAAGCTCCGACTGGATCAATACGATCATCGTAAGATTCCACAGCAACTTTTGCTCTTTCGCCTGGCTCTCTCACAATCTTAATAATTGTAATCAATCCATCGTATACTTCAGGAACTTCGTTTTCGAACAAACGTTCCAAGAAAACTGGAGAAGTTCTAGAAAGAATAATCTTTGGGTTGCCATTAGACATATCCACTCGGTGAACAATAGCCTTCACGGTATCACCTTTTCTGAAGCGATCTTTAGAGATCTGTTCTGCTTTCGGTAAAATTAGCTCGTTGCCATCACCATCCATAAGAAGTATCTCTCTTCCTAGAATCTGGTAAACCTCTGCACTTACAATTTCACCTACTAACTCTTCATACTTAGTATATAGAATATCTTTCTCAAGATCCTTGATTCTCTGGATCAATGTCTGACGAGCCATTTGTACAGCACGTCTTCCAAAAGCTTCCAGTTCAATTTTCTCGTAAACTTCTTCTCCTATTTCAAAATCTGGTTCGATTTTGCGGGCTTCCGCAAAGCTGATTTTGTCTAAATCCCAAATATCCTCAGAGTTGTCGTCGACAATCTCGCGGATACGGAATATCTCAAGGTCACCTTGATCAGCGTTAATAGTCACATCGAAGTTCTCATCAGTTTCAAACTTCTTACGAATCATCGCTCTGAACACATCTTCCAAGATACGGATCATCGTAGGTCGATCCACATTTTTAGATCTCGCAAATTCAGCGAAGGATTCTATTAAGACTTTGGCATCCATTTGATTTATTTAAAAGATACTTGTACAATTGATTTCTTCATCTCTTCGAAAGGAAGAGAAATTTCCTCCTCTGTGGCTTTTTTGCCTTTTTCCTTTTTCTTTTTCACCAGTAGTTTCACACCGGTTTCTGATACTTCCAGTAGTTTACCTTCAATCTCCTCTCCCGAGGTCAAAGAAATCTTTAGCTCCCTGTTGATATTTTTCTGAAATTGTCTTCTACTGCTCAAAGGAAAATCCAATCCTGGGGAAGAAACCTCAAGAATATAAGCTTCAGGCATCATTTCTTTTGCCTCAAGTTCTTCAGAAACTGCCCTGCTTAACTTTGCGCAAGCTCGGATAGTCACACCTTCATCAGCGTCCAGAAGGATGTTAAGAAGCTTTTTGCCTGATTTCTCAGACATCTTCACTTCTACAATGAAATGATTTTCATCCGGAAGATGCTTCTCTACAATCTCTTCGATAGCTTGTTTCAATTCAGTCATAGTATGCATAATGAAAGAGGGGACCATATGGTGTCCCCTCCAGAAACTTTCGAATACGACGCAAAGGTAAATATTTTTGTAGTAAAAACAATGAGCCCCCTAAATCAAGAAATAGAGTTGATTAGGTTTTTTTTCTTCGAAAAAACTTCAACAAACTAAAGCCACCTGAGAATCATTTAATTTTGTTATTAAAAAATATCCCGTTTCTATCAAATTTGTCCCATTAAGATAATAATTTTGCCCACCTCCGTTTAATATGAGTGCGCAGCATAGTATATTAAACTCCTAACTCCAGTAAATTACAATCAATACCTAAAAATGGGATTATTTGACTTTTTCTCAAGTGATATTGCAATCGACCTCGGTACCGCAAATACCCTGATCATTCATAAAGATAAAATTGTAGTAGACGAACCTTCTATCATCGCAATCGACAAGACCACCAATCGTGTATTGGCAGTCGGACGTGAAGCAATGAACATGCATGAGAAAACGCATGAGAATATAAAAACTATCCGTCCTTTGAAAGATGGAGTAATCGCAGATTTCTACGCCGCGGAGCAAATGATCAGAGGTTTGATCAAAATGATCCCAGGTCAGAAAAAAGGTTTATTCCCGCAGTCTCACCGCATGGTGATCTGTATTCCTTCTGGAATCACCGAGGTAGAAAAAAGAGCGGTGCGTGACTCTGCAGAGCATGCTGGCGCCAAAGAAGTATATATGATTTTCGAACCGATCGCTGCGGCCATCGGTATCGGGATCGACATCGAAAAACCAATGGGATCCATGATCGTGGATATCGGAGGTGGTACAACTGAAATCGCACTTATCGCGCTTTCAGGTATCGTTGCTGATCAATCTATCCGTGTGGCTGGTGATACGTTTACCAAAGACATTTTGGATTACATGCGTCGCCAGCACAACTTGCTGATCGGTGAGAGATCTGCCGAGAAAGTCAAAATTGCTATTGGTTCCGCCTTGACAGAGCTCGATGATCCCCCTGAAGATTACGAAATCAGAGGACGTGATTTGATGACTGGTATTCCTAAAGTGATCAAAGTATCTTACTCTGAGATTGCATTCTCTTTAGATAAATCCGTTTCGAAAATCGAAGAAGCCGTGCTAAAAGCATTGGAAATATCTCCACCGGAACTATCTGCTGATATCTACGACAATGGTATTCACCTTACAGGTGGTGGCGCTTTGCTGAAAGGTCTTGACAAAAGACTTCATCAGAAGACAAAACTTCCGATCCACATTGCTGAAGATCCGCTACGTGCTGTAGTAAGAGGAACAGGTACAGCCTTGAAAAACGTACAAAATTTCCGAACAGTATTGATGACATAAACTCCGAATGCTACGCATCCTTCAATTCCTTTATAGCCTAAGGTCTTTTCTATTATTTGTTTTGCTTGAAGTATTGGCGATAGGATTAATTGTCTCCAATAATTCACCTCAGGGTGCAGCTTTCTTCAATAGTTCCAATGCAGTAACCGGATCCGTTCTTAAAACCCGCTCAGACGTCGTCGATTTCTTTTCACTCGCGGAAGCTAATGAAGCGCTCCTTGTGGAAAATGCCGCACTGTTGGAGCATCTTAAAACTTTGAATTCTATACCTGATAGTATTTCTATCCAGTTGGATTCCGCATTGGAAGCTCAGTTTACTTTCAAAGGCGCTCGAATTATTAGCAATTCCTTGCGTTTTTCTCAAAATCATATAACCCTTAACAAAGGGTCTAAAGATGGAGTCAAACCTGGAATGGGAGTATTTAACGAAGAAGGAGTCATTGGAAGAATAAAGTCAGTATCTGAAAATTACTCAGTGGCTTTTTCTTTACTAAACACGGAGCTTAAACTTTCCTCTAAAATCAAGACCAATAATTCATTTGGAACGACGAAATGGGACGGTAAGGACTCCGAAAAATCGAAGCTTCTGTATGTTCCCCGTCACGTAACAGCTAATCCTGGTGACACCATCGTCACAACTGGATTTAGTGCAGTTTTCCCAGAGGGAATTATAATCGGAATTATAGAAAGTGTGAATCAAGGAGAAGACCCTAACTTTCTGGACATTGTAATAAAACTAAGCACAGATTTCAGCAAGGCGCATTATGTCTATTTAGTAGAAAATGCTCGATTAGATGAAATTGATTCTCTACATATGAATTCAGATATAGAAAATGAATTTTAAGAGTCTGATTACTTACGTATTCTTGGTGATTTGCTTGTGCCTGGTGCAGATTTTACTGCTGAAAAACCTCGCGCTTTTTGGTGTGGCTTTCTGCTTCATATACCTACTGGCTATATTGAGTTTCCCTATCACCATGCGTGGCTTTCCCTTGATCTTAATCAGTTTTGGCATTGGACTACTGATAGATGTATTTTACGACACACTTGGTCTTCATGCTTCGGCGGTTACACTTTTGGCTTTCTTACGCCCTTTTTGGCTCAAAGCCATCAGTCCAAATGGTGGTTATGACGATGCTAATATCCCCACCCTTCCTGAAATGGGAATTGGATGGTACATCAGCTATACTTTACCTTTAGTTTTTGTCTTCTCACTCATGTTTTTCATTGCCGATCAATGGGGAACAGGGGGATTATTTGGCGTATTAAACAAAAGCTTTTTCTCCTCGATATTTACAGTCTTTATGGCTATAATTGTACAACTACTGTTCTTCAAACGCAGGAGAGGAATCTAATGAACGACCAAAGGCCCGTAGTAATAATCATCTTTGTTTTCGTGATTGGTTTGGTGCTTTTAACCAAGCTTTTTATGATCCAAGTGATGGACGACAGCTTTATCCGAAAAGCTGAGCGGAATGCCATTCAACGAGTGGTAGATCACCCCTATCGAGGATTAGTCTACGACCGCAATGGTAAATTGCTCGTTTATAACAATCCAATTTTTGATTTGATGATAGTCCCAAAGGAATTTGAAGTAGGGGATACTACTCGTTTCTTAAATCTTTTTGGGATTACAAAAGAGCACTTGATCGAATCATATCAGGCAGCAAGAAAATATTCTTATGTAAAGCCTTCTACTTTTATCAAGCAGATATCTACCAATGATTTTGCTAAAATTCAAGACTTTCTAATCGATTACCCAGGTTTGTTTATTATGACTCGCTCAGTGCGCTCTTATCCAGAGCCAGTGGCTTCCCATGCCTTGGGGTATATTGGTGAGATCAGCGGGAGACAACTTGAACGTGACAGCTCAGGCTATTATGTACAGGGGGACTATGTAGGACTGAGTGGAATGGAACGCTTCTATGAAGATCAGATGAGGGGAACCAAAGGTGTGAAATACAAAATGGTCAATGTAAGGGGAATAGACAAAGGTCCCTTCAAAGACGGTGAATATGATACCGCTTCGGTAGCAGGTAGCAATATTACTTCTTCAATTGACATGGAGTTACAGAAATATGGCGAATTGCTAATGCAAGGAAAAACAGGTTCTGTAGTTGCTATTGAGCCAAAGACTGGGGAAATCCTAAGTATGATTTCTGCGCCATTCTATGATCCTAATTCCTTGACAGGCGCAGAATTCAGTAAAAGCTACAGAGCTTTGAATTCCTTAGAGACTAAGCCTTTGTTTAATCGTCCAATCATGGCGACTTATCCTCCAGGATCAATTTTTAAAATCGTGCAAAGTCTCATCGGTCTGCAAGAAGGTATTTTGACTCCTGAAACCACTTTTGCTTGTAATAAGTCTTTGGTGGCTTGTCACAATCACCCTTCTCCAGTCAATCTTTTTGGAGCAATCCGTAATTCCTGTAACCCATATTATCACCAAGCTTTCAGACAAATCATCAATCAGGAAGTATCAAGTAATACCTATAAGGATACCGAGATAGGATTAAATGCATGGCGGGAACATGTATTGAAATTCGGATTAGGCGGTACTTTGGGTGTAGATATGCCCAATGAAAAGAAAGGGCTAGTGCCTAATAGCGGATACTATGATCACTATTATGGTAACGGTCGTTGGAAATATTCCACCATCTATTCTCTTTCTATTGGCCAAGGAGAACTGCTTGTGACACCACTTCAAATGGCTAATCTAGCAGCCATTTTTGCAAATAAAGGATACTATTACACGCCTCATTTAGTAAAAGCTATTGACGGGGACAAAAGTCAGATTCCGCAGGAATATCTTACCAAACATGAAGTAGGTGTAGATGCACACCACTTTGATATGGTACAGGATGCGATGGTTCAGGCTCTATACGGGACTGCTCAGCGAGCTATCATGAAGGATATTCAGATCGCTGGAAAAACTGGAACTGCCCAAAATCCTCACGGAGAAGATCACTCTGTGTTCATTGCTTTTGCACCAAAGGACAATCCTCAAATAGCCATTGTGGTGTACGTGGAAAATGCAGGTTGGGGTGGAAGAGCTGCGGCGAGTACAGCATCTCTTATGATTGAAAAATACCTTAAAGACAGTATCTCAAGACCTGATCTTGAGAAATATGTCATAACAGGAAACTTCATTTATTAATGCGTGAGAAGGATATTAACATAAGTCGGGTGGATTGGATCACCGTTATGATCTATTTCGTATTAGTAATGATAGGCTGGTTCAATATCTACGCCGCAGTCTACGATGGGCAAGTGGACAAAAGTATTTTCGATACTTCAATCAATTCCGGTATTCAACTAGTCTGGATAGGGACCGCGATAGCGATCATTATCGTAATCATGGCGGCAGATTACCGTCTATTCGAAAATTTAGCAATCCCTATATATCTGGTAATGCTGGTATTACTACTACTGACTCCTTTTATAGGAAAAGAAGTAAATGGACAGATACTTACCATTGGATTCGGTTCTTTCCGTATACAACCCGGAGAGTTTGCCAAATTTGCGACAGCCCTAGCGCTAGCCAAGTTTATGGAAAGACCCACCTTTGATCTCTCCAAAACCAAATATCAATTACAGGCATTTGGAGTGCTCTTACTACCGATAGTACTGATCATTCTTCAGCCAGATACTGGTACTGCCATGGTATATTTTGCCATGCTGATCATGTTCTATCGTGAAGGGCTTCCACAAAAGTTCTATGTGCTTGGCATCGGTATAATTGCAATAGCTTTATTGGCACTAGGTATAGAAAACAATCTCTATTTAGCGGGTGCTATTGTGGTGATTGTTGCCATCCTGATTATGATGGGAAAAAAGACACCTCAGCAAATAATTGCTTTTAGTGTAATAGGAATCGCATTAATAGCATTTACCTATAGCCTTGACTTTGTAGTCTCTAAACTTCCTGAGCACCAGCAAAATAGAATCATGGTGCTTTTCAATCCAGACCTAGACCCGCTTGGTGTTGGATGGAATGTTACACAATCCAAAATTGCTATTGGCTCAGGTGGACTTGCAGGAAAAGGCTATTTACAAGGCACGCAGACGAAGTTTGACTTTGTTCCTGAGCAACACACAGATTTTATATTTTGTACGCTAGGAGAAGAGTTTGGCTGGCTAGGCAGCTTTGTTGTCATTTCATTGTTTGTAGCCATGATTACCCGATTGGTGCTCATGGCGGAGCGTCAAAAAAACAGGTTTAATAGAATATATGGCTATTGTGTGATTTCGATTCTGATGTTTCACTTCATGATCAATATCGCCATGACCATTGGATTATTTCCTGTGGTAGGAATTCCTTTGCCTTTCTTTAGCTATGGAGGATCCTCTCTATGGTCGTTTACAATTCTGCTCTTCGTCTTCATCAAAATGGATAGTGCCAGAGCATTGCAACTTGGAAGAATGGGCTAAGAAGCTAGTAGCTTTTTTAGCCAGATTTGCTTCTGTGGCTCTCTATTCTTTATGGCAAAAGGCGTATGGTATTGATGCGCTTTCAAAAAATTAATCTGCAGATCCTTCCACTGCTGAGGGGTTGAGATCACATTCATGTTCTTCAGTTCCTCAAATAATTTCTCACTTATTTCAGGATAATCCTGTCTACCTAAGTAATCCAAATCTGCATCGCAAATAATGCGTTGCAAATGATTTTTAGGGCTTTGAGGGATTTTAGTAGCCATTACCAAACCTTTCACTTGCTCAATGGCTTTTGGTTTTACACCCAAATCCTTCATAATAATTTCAGCCATACCAGCACCTACTTCTTCATGATTTGAAGATCCTTTTAGAAAACCCATATCGTGTACTATCGCACCCATTCTTAGTAGATATCGATCTTCTCCAGAAAGCTTTTCCCGCCTTATATATTGATTACACACATTCAACACGTCCAGCGTGTGATCTAGAGCATGATAAGTCAGAGACTTGGGCAAATTAGCCTCAAGATTAGATAAAACTCGTTTTCGAAGAGTACGATATCCTTGCATGGGATGAAACAGGGCTGTTGGCTAAAAGGCCGTTTTTATTGCGTAGTACAAAATAAAAACAAACACTAAGCCAATGTTAAATGATAAGTATCGAACGGATAGGTTGACATTCTTGAATTTCTCAGCAGTGATCTTTGCATTAATGAATACCTGCTCTCCCAACTGATCAAAGAGTGGGCGTCTATTGGTACTCACTTTTTCCAATTCTTTTACATAGTCTTTAATCGGGCCATAAGACGAAATAATATTCCCAAAAAAGAATACGCTCTTGTCAAAATTGGTCTCAATCTGAGGCATAAAACATCTGAAACTATAATAAATAGAGATGACGCTGAATACAAACCATAACCCCATAAAGCCATAAGTCAGTAAATCAGAGGCTGCCAGCTCAATCAAATGCTCATAAAATTGGAAAAACACATTCATCAATAAGCCATAGAAGGACAACACTAAGCCAGCTTTGATCTCAGAAGCTTTAATTAAATCACGTAGGTACATGATTAGATACCAATAGTTATCCACGGCATCAATGCCGGGTTCTAAGGGTGGGAGGTCTTTTAGGTCTTGAAGTTTCTTACGCATTGATTAAAAAAGTTGACTCAAAAATATCAACATGTAAAAACAAGATAATCTGTGAATTAAGCAATTCCTATGAATTAAGGAGATTTCATTTTACAAAAAGAAAAAAGAGCTAGAAACCAGCTCTTTGTTTCTTCAAAATATCCGAAGTCTATACCTCAAACTTCCTATAAACTAGCAACAGGAACTCTTGCACAGGCTCGGATTCTGACTTCCATCCTAGCTCACCTGCAAAACGAGTGTTTACCAATCCAATCGCTTCATCAAATGAGTCACATTTATCGATGGATTTTAGTGCATGCTTGAGTAGATCTGCATTTCCGTCAAAAAGCTCTTTGGTAAACATAAAGCGCTGATTGATAGCAAGACTTTCGGCAAGTTCTCCCATTACTCCTTTCATGCCTTTATAAGAGAGCGTTTCAAATCTCGCCTTCAAACTACTTGAATTAAAAGCATGCTCTGCTCCATTTGTATAACTAGGTTGTACTTGTACTGCTTTCACCGGCTCATGCTCAACTGTTCTCACTGGCTCAGGAGCCGAATTTCTACCAGTTGATTCTTCCATTTCTACCTGATCAAAGAATGAGCTTTTAGATTCCTGCTCCCTACTTGATTCCGGTATTGAAGTTGGTACAGACTCTGGAGTATCCTGAACTATATAAGCGTCTAAATCAAAAGGTTTAATATCTCCGAGTGTAGCCAAAAGCAAATTCACCGATTCTAAGGTTTCATTTATCGCCTGATAATTAGCTGCGATTGCGCGTAGATATGCACTTTCATCATGTCCAAAACCTGCCTTGTCTACTAAAAACGTGATCGCTTGGTCATGCCATTTGTAGTATTTCTTATTTTCCTTCAGGAATTCATTAATCTGACCTGATGGGGCTTTGGTTATCTCATTTTGGTAAAATGTAACCGGATCCGTGGCAAGTTGGATTGCTTGCTCCACCGCAGTCCTTAACAAAGGCTGTAGCTGCTCTCTTTCTATCTTGATTCTCTTAGAAAGCACATTCATGAACTCCGTGAGAGCTTCGTGCACAGAAATATCCCGATAATCAAAATAAGGATTGCTCTTTAGCTTTGCGAGCTCTTGCTGCCACAATTCGAAAAGCCTTTTGATAATGAAGAAATTCACCTGAGTGCTATTGGTAAGCTGAACAATGTCCTGCCCCGTCATGTATTGTTTGGAGGAGAAAAACTGCCCACAAACAATCGCGGAATAGTCTTCGGCGTATTTTTCTAAATAATTGCTGTTAATTTGAGTTGTCATTGAAGAGTGGTGTTTACAAAAGTCAACGAACAAATGCCTCAAATCGTCATAGAAAATCTATTTAATCTGAGGATTAATTCTATTAGCATTCATCGTAAAGTTATCGAAATTATTCATGAAAATGGTATCGATTGGATGCATGCTTGTGGGAAAAAAGGTAGGTGTACTACCTGTAAAATCATCCTGAAATCCGGTGAAGACAATCTTTCACCTCCTACTAAGTCCGAACTTGATTTTCTAGAACAAGGCCGATTAAAAGCGGGAGAAAGATTGGCTTGTCAGGCGGAACTTCCAGCAGGAGAGATTGTTGTCCGAGTGGGCAAATTCAATAAGTTCCCACATATAGAATATAGCGAATAGCATCAAGCATGTTTATAGAACCTTCAATTGGTAGACAAAAGTCCTCAGGAAACAGAGGTCAGATCGAAGTGATTTGTGGCTCAATGTTTTCCGGAAAAACAGAAGAATTGATTCGTAGACTTAATCGCGCCAAAATTGCCAAGCAAAAAGTGGAAATTTTCAAGCCGTCGATAGACAAGCGATATGACGAAAATGCTGTTGTTTCTCACAATGATAACTCGATCCGATCAACACCGGTAAATTTTGCAAATGACATCTTATTATTAAGTGGGGATTGCGACGTAGTGGGGATTGATGAGGTTCAATTTTTCGATGAGCAAATCGTTCCAGTAGCTCAAAAGCTGGCCAATCAAGGGAAACGCGTGATTTTGGCAGGTTTAGACATGGATTTCGAAGGAAATCCATTCGATCCTATGCCAAAGCTAATGGCAATTGCTGAGTATGTCACTAAAGTAAATGCTATATGCATGAAATGTGGAGACTTGGCGGCATTCTCATTTAGATTGTCTGATGCAAAAGAAAAAGTGGTTTTGGGTGAAAAAGAAAGTTATGAGGCTCGGTGCAGAAAGTGTTTCAATGAGGATAAGAAATAGAAAGATGTGGGATGTTAGGTGACCGATGTTTAGGGAGACAAAGAGCAAAGACTACCATTAAATAAGGAAGGCCGAATGATGAAGTCAACTCCACTAGCCCTTAATTCCTAACTGAAACGCCGAAGCCAGACAACTACTTCAAAAATATGCTTAAAAAGACCCAAGGGATAGTTCTAGGTGCCATTCGATACAAGGAAACGAGTATAATCGTGAAGATCTTTACAAGGGAACTTGGCCTTAAATCCTATTTGGTAAACGGAGTACGTACTCAGGGAAATAAATCCAAAATTGCTTTATATCAACCATTAACATTGCTGGAACTGGTTGTTTACGATAAGGATACAGCTGGCTTGCAGCGTATCTCCGAAGCACAATTACACAGAGCTCACCAGCTTATTCCTTTTGATTTTACTAGAACAGGGATTGCACTTTTTATCACAGAAGTAATCAGTAAGTCTATCTATGAAAATTACCAGAACGAATCCCTGTTTGATTTTCTCAAAGAATGTATCATTCATCTAGATAGCAAAGAGGTACACCTCGGTCAATTCCCATTAGTATTCTTAATCGAAAAAGCCAGCTATTTAGGCTTTGCTCCTCAGGAAGCCCTTGGTTTTTTGTCAGAAAGCCGTTCACAACCCTTTTCTGTTTTGGAACTCACTCAAGCCGAAAATTACCTGGCAGCCCTCATGAGTTCCTCTTTTTCCAATGAAGCCAAAATAGGAAAAATATTGCGCCAAAAGCTTTTGGATCACCTGCTTGACTTTTATAGTCAACACCTGGACAATCCTGGAAACTGGAAATCTTTGGTGATTCTTAGGCAATTAAATGGTTAAAGCCAGCTAATTGATTGAAATAACCTTCTATCCAGAATAAATATTTGGTTAATACAAACACATGGGTTAATATTGTGACATCACCGTGAATGAGCAAGTCAGCCCACTTTGACTTGAGTATTTCCTGCAGATCTTTTTTGCTCAGAAAATCATCCACGATCTCAAATACCGCATTTACTACATTTTATTTATTTCATACCCTCTTTATGTACAACATAGAAGAACTCAGAGTCAGGTTATTGTCTGAACTGAAGGAAATCGCTGAGGAGCTAGGTGTTAAAAGCCATAAATCTCTAAAGAAAGACGAACTCGTCTATGCAATCCTTGACCAGCAAGCTATCACCCCAGAGCAAGCCTTGCCAAAAAAGAAGCCTTCAGCAGCCACAGAGCCAGCTAAAGCACCGGAAAATTCAGCAGAAGCACCAAAGCCTGCTCCAGTAAAAGCTCCTGAAGAGCCAGAATACAAGCCAAAATTCAAGAGACAAAACGTAACAGCGGTACCGGAAGCAACCGAAGCACCTGCTACTACTCCTGCTCCACAATCAAAAAATACTGCAGAGGCTCCTAAGCCAAAAGAGAATAAACCGGACTGGAAAGCTAAAAAAGAAGCCCAACCAGAGAAAGTAGAAAGAAAGCCTTTACCAAAGTCTGAGCCTGTAGGCGAAGAGCCAAAGACCTTCAGACCAAGACGTAAAGTCTTTGAAGAAGCAGAAACAACTGCAGAAGCTAAAAAGGAAGAAAAGCCAGCAAGTGCACCTGCGCAGACTCAAGCTAAACCTGAGCAAGAAGCAGAACTTCCAAGAAGAAGAAACTTCAAGTCACCCGATGAGGTGATGGCTCCAGCAGCTGAGACAGTTCCTCATTCCAATCGAAGACGACCAGGCGTAAATCCTCGTGAATTCGATGGAGTTATCGACAATGAAGGCGTTTTGGAAATGATGCAAGAAGGCTACGGCTTCCTTCGTTCATTGGACTACAATTACCTTGCTTCTCCAGATGATATCTATGTATCACCAAGTCAAGTAAAACTTTTCGGACTAAAAACCGGCGATCATATCAAAGGATCTATTCGTCCTCCTAAAGAAGGTGAAAAGTATTTTGCACTTTTGAAAATTGCTACCGTCAACGGTAAAACTACAGATGAAATCAGGGACCGTGTTCCTTTCGAATATCTAACTCCTCTTTTCCCAGAAGAAAGATTAAATCTATCTACCACAGGAGATAAATTCTCCACACGAGTAGTAGATCTATTTGCTCCTATAGGTAAAGGCCAAAGAGGCATGATCGTAGCTCAGCCAAAAACTGGTAAGACAGTATTGCTACAGCAGATCGCGAATGCGATTACAAAAAATCACCCTGAAGTTCACTTGATGATCTTACTGATCGATGAGCGACCTGAGGAAGTGACGGATATGGCTCGCTCGGTAAATGCAGAAGTGATTTCTTCTACATTCGATGAGACTGCCGACAGACACGTGAAAGTTTCTAATATCGTTTTGGAAAAAGCAAAGCGCATGGTGGAAGTTGGTCATGATGTGGTAATCCTATTGGACTCTATCACTAGACTTGCCAGAGCACACAATACAGTGGTACCAAGCTCAGGAAAGATCCTTTCTGGTGGTGTGGATGCTAATGCACTTCATAAGCCAAAGCGTTTCTTCGGTGCGGCTCGTAATGTAGAGAATGGTGGTTCATTGACTATCATCGCTACAGCCTTAGTAGAAACTGGTTCTAAAATGGATGAAGTGATCTTTGAAGAATTCAAAGGAACTGGTAACATGGAACTTGCACTAGATCGTAAACTTGCCAACAGAAGAATCTATCCTTCTATCGATGTGCTTAACTCAGGTACTCGTCGTGAAGACCTATTGATGGATAAGGAAGAAATGCAACGTGTGTGGATCCTTCGTAAGCTTATGAGTGACATGAACTCTCAGGAGTCTATGGAATTCTTGCTACAGCGTATGAAAGGAACTCGCGACAATGCTGAGTTCTTGATCAGCATGAATAGTTAAAAAATAAAGTGTCTTTTCCTTAAGTGAAAACTATAGGAAAAGACACTTCAGTAAAACAACAAAGCCTTCTGAAGTTCAGAAGGCTTTGTTGTTTTTATAGATCAAATGCTTTTTTGATTCTATCTACGTAGTCTAGTTTTTCCCAGGTGAATAACTCTACCTCAAGTTTAATTTCGTCTCGGTATGGAGAATAGAAGGTCTTAGTGACCACTTCATTTGTTCTCCCCATGTGGCCGTAAGCAGCAGTTTCCTCATAGATAGGATTGCGAAGCTTCAAACGCTGCTCGATAGCATAAGGACGCATATCGAATAGCTCTTCAATTTTCTTCGCTATGTCACCGTCGTGCATATCCACTTTAGCCGTGCCATATGTATTGATATAAATCCCCATTGGCTTAGCAACTCCAATTGCATAAGAAACCTGCACCAAAACTTCATCAGCAAGACCAGCAGCAACCATGTTTTTTGCAATGTGTCGCGTAGCATAAGCTGCAGAACGGTCAACCTTGGAAGGATCTTTTCCTGAGAAAGCTCCTCCACCGTGGGCACCTTTTCCACCGTAAGTATCTACGATTATTTTTCTTCCTGTCAAACCAGTGTCACCATGTGGTCCACCGATCACAAACTTGCCCGTTGGATTGATATGATATTTGATTTCAGAAGTGAAAAGCTTCTGTATTTCTGGCTTCAACTTCGCAACTACTCTTGGGATCAAGATCGAAATGATATCCGACTTGATTTTTGCAAGCATTTTACCTTCCTCGTCAAAATCATCGTGCTGCGTAGAAACTACAATTGCTTCAATACGCTGAGGCACATTATCGTCACTGTACTCGATAGTGACTTGAGCCTTAGAATCAGGACGGATATACGTAATGTCTCTATTTTCTCTTCTCAAAGCCGCCAATTCACGAAGGATCATATGAGAAAGATCCAAAGCCAAAGGCATGAAATTTTCAGTTTCGTTGGTTGCATAACCAAACATCATCCCTTGATCACCTGCACCTTGCTCCTCTGGATTTTGACGAACTACGCCTTGATTAATTTCAGAAGACTGCTCATGGATAGCAGAAAGTACTCCGCAAGAATTACCCTCAAACATATACTCACTCTTCGTATAACCGATTCGATTGATCACATCACGGGCAATTTTCTGCACATCAAGGTAGATGTCAGAATTCACCTCTCCCGCCAAAAACACCTGCCCAGTAGTCACAAGAGTCTCACAGGCTACTTTGGAATTTGGATCAAACGCTAAAAAATTATCAATTAACGCGTCAGAAATTTGGTCTGCGATTTTATCTGGATGCCCCTCAGAAACGGATTCTGAGGTAAATAGATATGCCATAAATATAAGTTGGTAATGCGTATTTTAAAGGAAGTCCAAAAATACGGGAACTAGGTGAAAAAAAAAACTGAAGTGTTATGATAAGCTTTTGTTAGATTGAGTATCGGCGAGTAAAATCAGTTTTAAACCAAAATAACCTGTAAAATGGCGTAATTTGAATTTTCCACCTAAAAATTAAACCCTAATCAGATGACTTCAAAAATTAAGCTCTTCGAGTATGAATCCAGCAGTATCATAATTATGATATCTATTTTTTTCAACGAAGAGAACCACTTGATATTTGAAGGAACTGAATTTGGCAAAAAAAAGGGTGGCACTGACCATGTATATTCTTACATAATTAACCCTATTCAAATAAGCTTACTAGCAAAGGTTCTAAAAGTGAAAGAACCTCAATCAGAAAAGCTGCTCGTATCTATCAGAGATCGATTTGAGGGAAAGGACGCGTATCGTCAGTTTGCTGCATTCATGGATGAAAATAAGATTGAATTCACCAAACTTTCTTGAGGATAAGAGCTTCAGGATGTCATCACATACTGAGAACCTGAATCGTACAATTTTTTACATAATCTGAACTTAACGCGTCTTCGCAAAAAAAATTAAGATTTGTTATATGCTAAATTTTTGATCTCTCCCTTCTTCACTAATCCTTCTGTGATCTCATTCATAGCCTTCACTTTATATTCAAAGTCCCCTTTCAGCGTATCTCTGTAGGCATTGAGATTGTCTAGCAAATCATCGATTTCTTCGGGAAGAACTTCTTCCAAAAGCTGACGAAGACGCTTTGCTGCCGTTGGCGATTTGCCATTGGTACTAATTGCGATCTTCAAGTTTCCTTTCGTCACAATCCCTCCAAGGTAGAAATCACAGAGATCTGGCGTATCAGCTACGTTTACTAAGAGGAACCGCTCTTTTGCTTCATCACGAACCTGCCGATTGACTAGTTTGTCATCCGTCGCAGCGATTACGATATGCTTTCCTCCAAGGTATTTTTCATGATACACATCCTCAATCACAGTCACAGTATCTGTCGTGGAAGCTAGATCCAAAAAGTCTTGAGAGAATTCCCTCGAAACTGCAGTCACCTGCGCATTTGGACTTGACTTCAACAAAAACTGAAGCTTCTCCGTACCTACATTTCCTCCACCGATCAGGAGTACGTTGAGTTCGTGAACTTTGAGAAATATAGGGTATAAGTGGTTCATTTTTTTAGAATCAAGATGTTAGAATCAAGACAATAGACTCGGGGAATTCTGGACTTCGATATTCCGAATTCATCATTCGGTCTTGGATATTACGTTGGAAAGTAACCAAAGCTTTTCTGTCGTGGAGCATTTCAAAGTCTTAAAACTGAAAAAACTTCTTGTGCTTTTTTTCTTCGGTCTTCCGTCTATCGTCTTCCAGCTACTGAAACAGCCTCTCGATATACCTCTGCCAACTTCATGCTTTCTCGCACTACCTCACCAATGATGATGATTGCAGGAGCTTCCACTTTTGCTTCGGCAGCTTTTTGCTCTATATCTGAAATATAACCTGCTACGATCTTTTCTTCGCGCGTGGTACCACTTTGAATAATCGCTATTGGTAAATCAGCTTTTCCAAACTTACTATAAACCCTCGAAATCTCTGCTAATTTCCTAGTACCCATAAGCACAACGACAGTCGCCGTGGACTGTGCTGCTAATGCCAAATCTTTGGAAAGTTCACCAGCCGAAGTGGTGCCTGTCACTACCCAAAAGCTCTCGGAAACTCCACGTTTGGTCACGGGAATCCCAGCCGAAGCAGGAACTGCAATCGCCGAAGTAATCCCGGGAATCATTTCTGTAGCAATTCCAAATGCTTCTATGTATTCGATTTCCTCCGATCCACGTCCAAAGACGAATGGGTCTCCACCTTTCAAACGAACGACATGCCCATGCTTTTTGGCTAGGCTGACGCAAAGTTGATTCGTGTCTTCTTGTGGCTGCGAATGCTTTCCCACTCGTTTACCAACAAAGATCTTAAGTGCAGTCTCTGGTGCATGATCAAGCAAAACTGGATCGATCAGCGCATCATACAAAACCACATCGGCCTTGTTCAACGCCAATACGGCCTTGAGCGTGATCAATTCAGGATCACCTGGACCAGCTCCGACCAGCGTTACTTTTGGTTGAATGAATGGTTTCATGCAGTCACCTCTTCCTCACGGTAGCTTTTCAGCAAACCATAGATATCCAAAGCCTCATTGGCATATGCTCTTGCAAATTGTTCAGTAGGCTCGTTTTGATTGATCTGGAAGATTTTCTCTGCGAATGTTCCTCCCAAATCGATTTTTCCACTTGCGACAAAAGCTTCGTCAAACTGAGCAATGATGTTTGCGTAAGAGTTTGCACTCAAGCTTTCACTTAGCAAAATTGCTTTCGCAGCATTGATCAATCCTGCATAGTGATGATAGATGCTATCTGACCAGCGTCCTTCTTCCAGACATTTCTGAGCGATATCAATTTTCTCTTTCGCTTCCAGAAGCAAGGTAGCTACCAAGTCAAGCACCACACCGGCACATTCACCCACTCCAACTGCAATTTTATATTCTTCTGTATTTCCCCAATCCACATAGTCGGCTGGAGTCACTGTAGAAGCATCGCCTAATTCTTTCAATAAATCATAGAAATAGATCTGCCCTTTTTCATCGTAATAGCTCAAGAAATCAAGGCCATTTGCATTTGCTTCGAAATCATCCAGCAAAACTCTCAAAGCCTGAGGGCCTCTTTTACTTGGGATTTTTGTCACTTTATCTGCAAAACGTCCGTTTCCATCGCCCATATTTCCTCCACCAAGAAGTACTTGAAGCGCTGGAACTACTATTTTCCCAGCTTTCATAGACATTCCTTGGAAACCAATATGAGCCATGTTGTGCTGCCCACAGGCATTCATACATCCAGAAATCTTGATCACCAACTCCTGATTTTTCAGGTATTGAGGATACTCAGCGAGAATAACTCTCTCCAATTCTGCCGCAATACCAGTAGAACTTGCAATTCCAAGATTACAGGTATCTGTACCCGGACAAGCAGTGATATCTCCCAAGGAATTATAGCCAGCAGAAGCCAAACCCAATTCCTTCAGCTCTTTGTAGAAATAAGGAACCAAATCCTCACGAACATCCCGAATCAGGAAGTTTTGACGAAGTGTAAAACGAACTTCTCCACTTGCGTATTTCTCTACTAAATCCGCCAGTTTTCTAGCCTGATCTGTGTAGAAATCTCCAAGTGAAACTCTTACGCCGACAGAGACAAATCCCTTTTGTTTTTGAGGTAAAACATTCGTGAGTTTGAAATGCTCAAAATCCAACCCAAGCTCTTCTTCTACGGTCGCAGAAGGAGCATCTGGTAGCTTTTGCGCAGCTTCATACGCTTCAAAGTCGATTGGATATGACTTGAAAGGAAGTGCTTTTTTCTCTTTTTCGACTAGTTCCAAGAACGCTTCAACGCCCATATCTTTGATCAAAAACTTCATTCTGGCCTTCATACGCTTAGCACGCTCTCCATGACGGTCAAAGATTCTGATCACAGCTTCTCCAAATGGAATGATCTGATCAGCAGTAATGAAATCAGTGTATAATTCCGCATGCCTTGGCTGAGATCCCAGACCTCCACCAAGCATCACTTTGAATCCACGAACTTCCTGACCATCAATAATTTTTACTTTCGGGATAAAACCCAAATCATGCAAGTAGCTTAAGCCTGTATCTTCATCAGAAGAGGAAAAAGAAATTTTGAATTTCCTGCCCATTTCCTGAGAGATAGGATTTCTCAAAAAGTATTTGAAAACAGCATCTGCATAAGGAGTCACGTCAAATGGCTCATTTGGATCGATTCCGGCAGTTTCTGAAGCAGTGACATTCCTTACTGTATTTCCACAAGCTTCACGGATAGTCACATCATCACGCTCCAATTCCGCCCAAAGTTCAGGAGTTCTATCCAAACTCACGTAGTGAATCTGAATATCTTGACGAGTTGTTATGTGCAATCTTCCCGTAGAATATTCATCTGAAACCTTGCAAATCCTGCGAAGTTGATCGGAAGAAACACGGCCATAAGGCAGTTTGATGCGGATCATCTGCACACCTGGCTGACGCTGGCCATATATGCCGCGGGCCAGACGAAGGCTACGGAATTTTTCCTCGTCTATATTACCACCATTGAAAAGCGCAATTTTCTTTTCTAAATCGATGATGTCTTGTTCTACTATAGGATTTTCTAGTTCGGTTCTAAAGCTTTGCATGGCTGTAATAGGTTTAATGGCTGTGGCTGGAAGTGAGAAGACTGTTGCCCTGAGCTAAGTCGAAGGGTTTAATCATTCAATAAATCCAACCGAAACGGTATCGTATTCTCCTTCTTCAATCAGGATAAAACTCCCGTTCGCTTTATTTTCTTTGTAAGTATCAAAGTGGATCGGCTTGCTCAAGCGGAAATGCACTCGTCCGATGTCGTTCAATTTCAATTGATCTGCCGTTTCAGTTCCGGTAAAATCAGTATGAATTCTAGATTCAATCTGATCGACCTTTGCTAGCACTCGATTTACTCCATGTTGCAAAATGTATTTTCCACCAACTTTCAGTGGCTTACTATTTACCTGACAAATCGTTGCTGTAAGTTGCTTTTCACTGCGTGGCACAGAAGAGCTTTTTACCAGCATATCTCCACGACTCAAATCTACTTCTGTATCCAAAGTAATGGCAATGGAACTTCCAGGAGCAGCTTCTTGGATTTCTTGATCGAAATAGTGAATACTTTTAATCGTGGAAGTATTCATTGAAGGCAAGAGAGTTACCTCATCACCTACTTTTAAATTCCCTCCGTAAAGCATTCCAGAGAAACCTCTGAAGTCATGCCAAGCTTCTGTCTTAGGACGAATAACATATTGCACCGGGAATCTAGCCACAGAACTTGGCTCCAAGTCGGCTGGTTCAAGTACTTCCAGATGATCTAAAAGTGTGTTGCCAACATACCAAGGCATCTCTTCAGATTTCCTAGCGATGTTTTCGCCTTTCAAAGCAGATACAGGAATGAAAGTGATCTGATCTTCTGTGAAATCTGATTTTGCCACCAAGGCGTCAAAATCAGCTTTGATTTTCAAATACACTTCCTCGTCATAGTTGACCAAATCCATCTTATTGACAGCTACAACCACATGACTGATGCGCAATAAATTGGAAATAAAGAAGTGACGGTAAGTTTGCTCAATCACACCTTTTCTGGCATCGATCAAGATGATCGCTACCTGAGACGTGGAAGCACCTGTCACCATGTTTCGAGTGTACTCCACATGACCAGGAGTATCAGCTACGATGAAGTTTGTCTTATCTGTATTGAAATAAATATGCGCTACGTCAATTGTGATTCCTTGCTCACGCTCAGCTACCAATCCGTCAGTGGCCAAAGAGAAATCCAGGTAATCGTAACCACGTTGCTTGGAGCTACGCTCGATTGCTTCGATTTTATCAGTTGTCAGCGATTTGGTATCGTATAGTAATCGACCGATCAGTGTGCTCTTGCCATCATCGACAGAACCTGCAGTAGCGATTTTTATAAGTTTTCTATTTTCAGACATGTTATTTCTAGTTTTCAGTTGTCCTGCTTCTCCAGAAGCTGGACTTGGCTTGACTCTGATAAGGAGAGTTTAAAGTTTGATCAATGCTGCTTCTGGAGAAGCAGCATAACGACATAGTTGCCGAGTCTACTTGATACTTTGTACTTGTGACCTGGTACTTTTTCTAAAAGTATCCGACTTTCTTTCTTTTCTCCATCGCAGCTTCGGATCGTTTGTCATCGATTCTAGCCCCACGTTCGGAGATAGAAGAATCTCTGATTTCTCCGACTACATCTTCCAGTGATACTGCTTCCGAAAACACAGCTGCGGTACAGGTCATATCACCTACAGTTCTGAATCGTACCATTTTTACCAATACTTCTTCGTGGGCTTCTCTAAACACATGCTCATTGGCAGTCCATATCATCCCGTCACGAAGGAATACCTCGCGCTCATGCGCAAAGTAGATTGAAGGGATTTCGATATCTTCCGTTTTGATATATTCCCAAACGTCTAATTCGGTCCAGTTAGAAATAGGGAAACAACGCACATTTTGGCCATTATGGATTTTACCATTTAGCATATCAAAAAGCTCTGGACGTTGATTTTTCTCATCCCACTGACCAAAGTCATCTCGCACTGAGAACACTCTTTCTTTAGCTCTAGCCTTTTCCTCATCTCTTCTTGCTCCGCCGATACATGCATCAAATTTGAATTCTTCGATGGCATCCAAAAGCGTAGTAGTCTGAAGAGAGTTTCTACTTGAATACCTTCCTCGCTCCTCACGAACTTTACCTTGATCAATAGAATCCTGCACATTTCGTACGATCAGCTCCAATCCAAGCTCTTCAACAAGCTTGTCTCTAAAAGCGATGGTCTCAGGGAAATTATGTCCTGTGTCCACGTGCAATAAAGGGAAAGGAATTCTCGCTGGGTAAAAAGCCTTTTGGGCCAGTCTAACTAGCGTAATCGAGTCTTTTCCTCCAGAAAAAAGCAAAACCGGACGCTCAAACTGCGCCGCCACTTCACGAATGATGTGGATCGATTCTGCTTCTTTTGGATTAGGTATTAATAGGTTGTTCATTTCTTTACTATTTATGTCTTCGAATGGACTTCATTATTCGTAATTCGGTATTCGTCATTCTTAATTAATCTTCTAATGTCGAATGTAAAATGCTGAATAATGAATGTTGAAGTTCTAATGTCATATTTAATTGTCTTCGACTTCGCTCAGACTGACAGAAGTCTTCTGTCTTGATTCTAATTTTCTAATTTCGAATGATGAATGTTAAATGATGAATATCGAAGTGAGGCCCCTCACCCGGCATCGGACATCAAACATCGGTCATTTCGCATGCAACCCGCACTCCTTCTTTGAATCTTCCCACCACCATCTTCCAGCTCGGGCATCTTCGCCTTCCATAATCGCTCGTGTACAAGGCGCACAGCCTATGCTGATGAAACCTTTATCATGAAGCGGATTATATGGAATATTCTTCTCGGCTATGTATGCGATCATCTGATCAAAAGTCCAATCCAACAAAGGATTATACTTAATGATCTGATTGGCTTCATCCCATTCGATGCGCTTCATATCGCTTCGATTAGCAGATTGCTCAGCACGAAGCCCAGTAATCCAAATTTCATTTCCTGCTAAAGCTCTTCTAAGAGGTTCCACTTTGCGTACAAAGCAGCAAGACTTTCTATTCTCTACTGAGTCATAAAATCCGTTGATTCCAATATCAGAAACCAGTTTCTCTACAGAATCAGTAGTAGGATAATATACTTTGATGTTTTGCTTGTATTTAGCTTCAGTTCTAGATAGCAAGTCTAAAGTCTCTGAAAAAAGTCTCCCTGTGTCCAGAGAAAAGATCTTCACAGGAATATTGCCGCTAGCGATCAACTGAGTGATCACCTGATCTTCCTGACCTAGAGAGGTAGAAAAAGTGACTTTCCCAGGAAATAAATCTGCGATCAAAGCCAATCCTTCCTGTGCACTCAGGTGCTCCAACTGAGCTTCTAACTCATGCATATTTTTTCTCTGTGTCATTGGATTCTACTTTTGAGACGCTTTCCCAAGCACGCTCATGGAAATAATACAGGATGATTTTAGAGAAGACTTCGACAGAACCAATGGACAGTGCCATCACTAACTGACCCGTCACGAAATACGAAATGATGATCGTATCGATCGTACCGACGATTCTCCAAGAGATCGACTTAAGCATGCTCTTCGCATTGCTATCTTTTCCCGGCTTGCTGGCAAACAGCTTTTTGAGTGGTTGGTCTAAAATCATACAGGTTTATTACGAGAGTAAAGTACAAAAGTATATAAACCCTATAAAATATATAGGGTTTATGGTAAAAAAATTTTACTCTTCTTTCAAGATATCTTCTAAACTCTTGTTTTCCAGTATTTTAAGAGTTTCGTCTCTCACCTGAATCATAACTCTATTTATCCCACAAACAGCCTCATTTTTACATTCATCGCATGGTTCATAGTAATTCAAACTCACACAAGGAAGCATAGCAATCGGCCCATCAAGCAATCGAATCACCTTAGAAAGAGGGATGTCTTTAGGTTCTTTGATCAGATAATACCCTCCACCTTTTCCTTTTTTACTTCCAAGAATTCCTGCTTTTTTCAGTTCAAGTAAGATGTTCTCCAAGAATTTATGAGAAATCCCATGCTCTTCGGCGATCTCTTGGATCAGAACAGTTTTCTGATCTTTGTGTTTGCCCAAGTAGGTCAGTGCATGCAGGGCGTATTTGGTCTTTTTAGAAAGCATAGACAAAAATAAGATTTTTCGGCGAATACCCTAGTACGGAGGTAGGCTTTAATATATAGGTTCTACCACGAATTAAAGGATGCCTTACAATGAAAATCTGGCCAGTAGTTGAAATCCCTTTATAGGGCGAAGTTATTAAGCCTTAAAATGCTCACAATTGTTTGTCCAATTGTATTTGACCCTAAAAACAATGTTTTCCATTAACTTAAGAGTACCACTATTTATAACGAATCAACAGCAGGACAAGACCCAATCCCCATCTTAACCTTAGCTTTAGGGTCATAATCCCTGAAGAAATAAACGCAATTATCATTTTCAATGAAATTAAGAGTAGCAAGGTTAGATCCAACTTCCGAAGAAAATCTTACTTGCAAGGTTCGAACTTTCCCCGTATCAAAATATGAAACATACAAAATCTTCATTTCTATACCTCTCTCTTTAGCTATAGTTACATATTCACTTATCTGATCTTTGGTAGTATTCTTATCAATTTTAATTTCAAACTTGTTTGGAAATATATAAAGAATGGAAATATAGAATAACAACAGGATTTTAATCATTTCAATTTATATCTTATTAAAACTGGATTTGAATTTTTATCTACAAACTCTTTTGACCGAAATATAACACTATTTTTATCCATTGAATTAATATTAGCAAACCACGATAGCGACTCTTCAGAATACCAACCTAATAAAAACCCACCAGAAACAACTCTTGGCCAAGGCAAAACATCACTACTAATTTTAAGTTTTATTGGATCGACTATCGCTACATTATTATTTGCTACATTAATTGCTGCACATTTAATTTTGTCTTTATCATAATAATTAAATAAAACATAATCATTAAAAGAAATTAAATTTGATAAACCCCAAGAAAAATCAGACTGTAAAATAGGTAATAATGAATTTAAAGCAACATCAGGATAATCACTAAATCTAAATGTAGGATTTTTAAATGAAACTTTTAAATAATTAGCTTTTCCTATAGGACTGACATTATAAATAGTATCTCCTGTTAAACTCGCGAATAATAATTTATCAGAAGTTGTAAAAGTATGATCCATGGCTAGCCTAACATTTTGAGAATATTCAGGAATAGAAAAAGCATCAAACTTACTTACTAGCTCAAAATTAACATTATACACAATAAAATCAAAAAGAAGCGAATCTGCTTGATTATTAATTCCTCGTTTATTAGAATGAAAATAAATGTTATTCTCAAAATAAGCCACCTCAGCTGCTTTAAAAGGTAATTCATACATTTTCTCTACAGAAAGATCATTTTTTAACACAAAACAATTATTAAACTTATCAAGAACAAGGAGTTTATCGCCTGTAAATTCAGAAACACTCTCAATATTATAATTCCTATATTCAAACTCAATAGATTCAATTGACCCTCTAAATTTACCCGTCCCGTCAAATTTCTTTATTGATTTCATATTTGAAATGTCAGAATCAATAACAAAAAAATCACTCCCTATAGTTACAACATCCCTAATTGAAAGCACTAAACTTTCAAAACCATTATACTCTAATGGAATGATTTCTATGTCACTGGAATTTTCAAGTAACCAATTGTCAACAGAATTAACCTCAGACAGGTTTAATGAGAGTTCTTCTTTAGCTTCGTGATTACACCCTAGCACTATTAAAATAAATGGTAGGTATAGTATTTTAATTCTTTTCATTTTTATTAAATAACCCACAGCCAGCAAATATGCTGACTGTGGAAATTGATTACTCTAAACCAGGGGCACTTATGCAACTGGCAGATCCCTCTCCTGACCATATATCTATATTACAACATGAGTAATAACCTGTTCCACAAGTTGTTTCATAAGTAATCGTTGTTGTACCACCAGCTGGACCCGCTTGTACTGCAAACGTTTTTGAAACAGAACATGATGTAGATCCAACTCCACCTGATTGACAATCTTCTAAGGCCCAAGAAATCTCAGGACTAAATAGTGTCAAACTTAACGCAAAAATTGCAATTCTTTTTTTCATTCTATTTATTTAATAAAGTTCAAACAGAACATACCGAACCTTTCGGCACATCATCAAATTAAAAATTACCGGTAAAAATAAATTGTGCTTAAACATACCCCCCTCATTAATAAATCCAAATATTAGTTTGAATATTTTTTAGAAGATTAGTTGAAGTACTGATGATCAGATAATTTATTTTTAGTTCATAGAATAATTACATTCACAACCATCTATATTTCAATTATTTATCTATCTTTAAATTATTAGTTTCAAACAACTAAAAAATTGATTTGAAATGCTTAAAATAAAAAAATCCCCGAATTTCTCGGGGATTTTTTGGTAATCAAACTCTCCAAGGGTTCAGAACCCTTGGAGAGTTACCTGTAGTTATTAAAGCAATTCCACACTTCTCTTTACAAAGGCAGTCAAGTCTTTGCCTGTTAGCAAGCCTTGGGAAAGAAGAGCCAAATCAAATGACTGTTTAGCTATTTTGATCTTTTCTTCTTCGGTTTCTGCTTTCAGGACTTTGTCCACTGCAGGGTGATTTCCGTTGATGGCTACTTTGTAAGCATCTGGAAGTGAACCATAGAAGCCCATTCCTCCGCCACCAGTAGCAGCCATTTCCTTCATTCTGCGCATGAATTCCTCCATCGTGATCGTCACCGGAAGTTCCTCAGGACTCAAGCCCTCCACTTCTACTGTGTAAGTCTTATTATTGATCGCTTTGTCGAAGATTTCCTTCACTTCCTTGCTCTGATCTTCAGTCAGCAAATTGGCATAGGTTTCATCCTTCTGGATCAGCTTCTCAGCCACATCAGCATCTACACGCTTCAGCTGAGTTTTCTCAAGCTTGGATTCCAAGTTTTGGATAAAGTGACTGTCAATCGGAGAATCCATCACCAAGACATCGTAGTCTTTCTTATTGGCAGATTGGATGAAACTATCCTGCTTATCCAAGTCCGTAGCATATAAGATGACCGCTTGCTCATTCTTATCTGTTTGATTTGGCTTTATTTTAGACTGATATTCTTCGATGGTGAAGAACTCGCCATTGGTGTTTTTAAGTAAAGCGAAGTCTTTTCCTTTTTCGTAGAATTTCTCCTCTGAGATCATTCCGTATTTCACGAAAAGTCCGATATCACCCCATTTCTGCTCATATGCTTTTCTGTCTTTTTTGTAAAGCTCAGCAAGCTTATCCGCTACTTTCTTGGTGATGTAAGAATTGATTTTCTTCACGTTAGAATCTGCCTGAAGGAAGCTTCTAGATACGTTGAGAGGAATGTCCGGAGAGTCAATTACTCCATGAAGCAACATCAAGAACTCAGGTACGATGTCTTTCACTTCGTCCGTGATGAATACCTGACGACTGTATAGCTTAATCTTATTTCGCTGAAGTTCAAATTCGTTTTTCACTTTCGGGAAATACAAAACTCCCGTCAGGTTGAATGGATAATCCACGTTCAGGTGAATCCAGAAGAGTGGATCCTCAGACATTGGATACAGCTCCTTATAGAATTTCAAGTAATCTTCATCCGTCAACTCACCTGGAGACTTAGTCCAGATCGGAGCAGTCGTGTTGATGAAATTGTCAACTTCTACAGACTTCCATTTTTTCTCATCTTTCTCATCAACTCCATCTTCTACAGATTCAGTTTTTGTACCAAACTTGATCGGAACTGGAAGGAATTTAGCGTATTTGTCAAGGATTCCCTGAAGCTTCCATTTATCAAGGAATTCTTCAGAATCGCTATTGACATGAAGGATAATAGTCGTTCCACGCTCCTGTCTAGTTCCTTCAGTGATCTCAAAAGAAGTAGAACCATCACAAGTCCATTTAGCAGCTTCCGCTCCTTCTTGGTATGAAAGTGTATTGATTTCTACGGTGTCAGCGACCATGAAAGCCGAGTAGAAACCAAGGCCGAACTTACCGATGATCTCATTGGCATCTTTGGCGTCTTTGAATTTCTCTACGAATTCCTCCGCTCCTGAGAAAGCCACTTGATTAATGTACTTTTTGATTTCCTCAGCAGTCATCCCTAGCCCGCGGTCAGAGATGGTGATGGTTTTCTTTTCAGCATCAAAACTTACTTCCACCGTAGTGTCACCAAGTTCGCCTGTGTACTGACCTAATGTCGCTAGACGCTTGATTTTTTGAGTCGCATCGACTGCGTTAGAAACAAGTTCTCTTAGAAAAATCTCGTTATCAGAATAGAGAAACTTCTTGATAATCGGGAAAATGTTCTCGGTATGGATCGAGATCGTGCCTTTTTCCTGCATGGCTATAAATTAGTTTAGTTAAACACTTGTTTGTCGGACACAGAATTGCAACTGTTGTTCCAAAGAAGTTTTGGTGTCAATTTGGCAGGGTGAGATTTACGATTTCAGATTTTCTTCCAAAATGGCTATCTGCTCAAAATGTACTTACCAGATACCCACGCTTTACAACTCTTCGATTTCTAGACTCTCGTCTCTCAAGTGCTCAGAGTGACCCAATGGAATTTTTCAATTTTTCAATCTTATAATTTTTCAATCCCCCTATCTTTGACCCATGTGGAAAGAAATCTCAGTTTTGATCAGTAAGGAAGTCACGCTGGAGTGGCGACAGAAATTCGCGCTGAATGGGATTTTGCTTTATGTAGTTTCGGCAGTCTTCATCACCTATTTAAGTGTAGGAGCAAAGCAAGGAAACATTTCCGCCCCCACTTGGAATGCCTTGTATTGGATTATTATCCTTTTCTCGGCTGTAAATGCAGTAGCCAAAAGCTTTGTGCAAGAGCATCAAGGTCGTCAGCTCTATTATTACATGATTGCTTCTCCTGAGGCAATTATCCTTTCCAAAATCATTTACAATACCGGCCTTACGCTGATCTTAGCACTTTTGGGCTATGGAGTTTTTTCAGTGATTCTGGGAAATCTCATTCAAGATCAAGGTTTGTTTATCCTGAATCTGGTCTTGGGAGCAATGGGTTTTTCGGCCAGTTTGACTATGGTAAGCGGTATCGCATCCAAAGCAGGTAATAATGCGACGCTGATGGCGATTCTGAGCTTTCCGGTTATTATCCCGATTTTGCTCATGGCAATCCGTATTTCCAAAAATGCAATGGATGGACTGGATTGGAGCGTTAGTGCAGATAAACTGTTGACACTTTTAGCGATCAATGCCATAGTCGCCGTGACTGGATATATTTTGTTTCCTTATTTGTGGAGGTCTTGAGATTGGAAAACTGTAAGATTGGAAAATTGACTCCATAGAAAGTTTAGAGTTAAGTAAAAAAGCTTGAAGTTATTACAATCCCGTAAGTCGTATTTCCTATATCGTACTTCCCTTTAAAAGACTTCACAAAAAGCGCCGTTTTCAGGAACATATGCCTTATTTTTGCATTTGAATTAGCAAAAATACCCTATGCGCCAATCCTGGTGGAAAATTCTTGCAATCGCCCTGCTGCTGTACACGCTAATCGCAGGCTTGCTGATGGAAGCGCCACGACTTCCTATCCTCAACGAAACTATCCGTGCCCTTCATTTTCACGTGACCATGTGGTTCGGTATGATACTCATGCTGGTAGTGGCTGTGTACTACAGCATCAAATACCTTCGAACCAATGACATTAGAAATGATGATTTGGCGATAGAATTCACCAACTCAGCAATTCTATTTGGTGTACTTGGAATAGTAACCGGCATGCTATGGGCGAAGTTTACTTGGGGAGATTACTGGAGTGGTGATCCAAAGCAGAACGCGGCAGCCATCGGGATTTTGATGTATTTCGCATATTTAATTCTAAGAAATTCACTGACAGATTCTCAGCAGAGAGCCCGTATCGGAGCCATCTATAACATTTTCGCATTCGCAGCTTTTATTCCTCTTATCTTCGTATTACCAAGATTAACAGACAGTTTGCACCCAGGAAATGGTGGAAACCCAGGTTTCAATGCCTATGACTTGGACTCCAAGCTTCGCGCAGTGTTCTACCCAGCGATTATTGGTTGGACACTTTTGGGCTGCTGGATCGCAACTGTACGCGTCAGAATGCGTAGGGTGGAGAGGACAATTGAAGACAGAATGATTAATTCATAAACATGAAAAAATTACTTACAATAGCTCTTTTGGTTTTCAGTCTTTCTGCTTTGGCACAAGAGAAAATCCCCGTCACTGATGCTGACTACACCAATAGCTCAGTGGAAATGGCAGATGTCATGCGTTCCAATGGCAAAATTTATGTTTTGGTAGGTGTCATCGTAATCATATTCGCTGGCATCACATTTTACCTAATCGGGACAGAACGTAAGATCAGCAAAATTGAAAAGAATCTTCATTCCTAAAATTCAAAACTTATGAAATCGAGCATGAATCAGTACAACACTTTGGGCTGATTATCTACAATGCGAGATTCCATGTGACCGCTTTAAACATTTATAACACATGAAAAAAGGACATCTCTTAGGACTAGGAATCATTGCGATCGCCATTGTCATTATTATGACTTCGATCGGTGACGCAAGTAGCTATGAAAGCTTCTCAACGGCAAAAGAAATGAAGCAGAGCGGAGAGGATAACGCTATCCACGTGGTAGGTCATCTAAAGAAAGATGCGAGTGGAGAAGTGACAGGCTTAAATGTAAGGGAAGACAAAGTATCCTTCACTTTCATGCTTGTAGACAATGAAGGAGTAGAGCAAGAAGTATTTTACAATGAGCCAGTACCTGCAGATTTCACACGCTCGGAATCTGTGGTGGTTATAGGTTCTTATAAGAATGATGAAATATTTATTGCCGATAAAATACTAATGAAATGCCCGTCTAAATACCAGGAAACGGAAGTGCAGTCAGCAGGTATGTGAGTTAGAGCAGTTACAATAAAAAATCCATGATCAATACCTTTATCGGTAATCTTGGCCACATGATGACAATCGTGGCCTTTGTCAGTGCACTGACTACCGCATACGCTTATATTCAGTATTTCCGCGCAAACGAACTAGAGAAAGCCAGTTGGAAAAGATTCAGTAGAATCAGCTTCACAATTCACGGCATGTCTGCAGTTATGATTGCTGTGTCGCTTTTTGAAATTATCTACAATCACCGGTTCGAATACTATTACGCGTATTCCCACAGTTCCGAAGCACTACCAGTTCATTATATGGTTTCCAGCTTTTGGGAAGGTCAAGAAGGAGCTTTTATCCTTTGGATCTTTTGGAATGTGGTACTGGGTACAATATTGATTTTCACGAATAAGTTCTGGGAAGCCCCTGTAATGATTGTATTTGCACTCGTTCAGGCTTTCTTGGTTTCCATGATTTTGGGCGTCGTGATTGGCGATTTGAAAATCGGTAGTTCTCCGTTTATTCTGTTGAGAGATGCCACTCAGGCACCTATTTTCCAGATGAACCCTGATTTCGTACCAGAAGATGGAACAGGTTTAAATCCGCTTCTACAGAACATCTGGATGGTAATTCACCCTCCTACCTTGTTCTTAGGTTATGCTTCTACCTTGGTTCCATTCGCCTTCTTGATGGGGGGGTTAGTAACCAAAAAATACACTGAATGGATTCGTCCTGCTTTACCTTGGGCTATTTTTTCAGCCATGATACTGGGGATGGGAATCATTATGGGTGCTTACTGGGCTTATGTGACGCTGAATTTTGGCGGATATTGGAACTGGGATCCTGTAGAAAATGCTGTGTATGTACCTTGGCTTATATTAGTAGCTGCCATTCACTGTATGATTACCTTTAAGAAGAGTGCTACAGCACTGAAGACTTCAATAGTCTTAGTCATCATGACTTTCATCTTGGTACTTTACGCTACATTCTTAGTAAGATCCGGTGTTTTGGGAGATGCATCAGTTCACTCATTCACAGATCTTGGTCTCTCTGGTCAGTTGCTGATCTACATGTTATTCTTCCTTGTGGTTGCAGTAGTTCTCTGTGTGATCAACTGGAAACACATACCCACTTCAGAGAAAGAAGCTTCAGTTTATTCCCGCGAATTCTGGGTGTTTATAGGCGCTACTACTCTTTCACTAATGGCCTTTCAAGTGATTCTTCCTACTTCCATTCCTGCTTGGAATGCTGTAGTAGAAAGTTTCGGAGGCATATCAAATATGGCTCCTCCAGCCGATCAGGTAGAGTTTTACACAAAATTCCAACTTTGGTTTGGAGTCGCATTGGCCATGCTCACTGCAGTAGGACAGTTTTTCTGGTGGCAAAAAATGGATAAAAAGGCATTGAAGGATGCTCTTTTGACTCCATACATTATTTCCTTGTTGTTGTCTGCAGCTATTATTGTTCTTGCCAAAGTGTATGATTGGCAGTACATCATTGTAGTTCTAGCAGCCACATTTACAATCACTGCCAACTCGGTGATTTTAGCCAAAATCCTGAAAAAATCAACATTCAAACTAGCTGGTGGTTCTTTGGCACATATCGGCTTAGGTATGATTTTAATCGGAATCATGTTCAGCTCAGGTTATTCAGACACTATTTCTATCAATATGTCTGGCTTGACATACAGCAATAGCTGGGAGGACGAATTGAACAAAGAGCACGTACTGCTTTGGATCAACAAGCCTACACAAATGAAAGACTATACCGTAATTTACCGGGGACGTCAGAAGAAAGTTAAAGGCATTTCTGAGAATGTGCCGGCCAAAATATTACAATCTACAGGTAAGGTCAATGAAGCCATCGCATTGGAAGATTATAAGGATTACTTCAAGAAAGGTGATAAAGTAGATATTGTACTGGAAGAGAATGATTATTTCCAGATCGAATATTATCAAAATGAAGTACTGAAATTCTCATTAAGCCCAATGTCTCAGTTTAATGAGGGCATGGGAGGCTTGATCTCATCACCAGCTTCTAGAATCTTTATTGACAAGGATCTTTATACCTATGTAGCAGCGATGAATGATCCAGAGGATCCAGACTGGAAAGAGGATGAGAATTATGAGGTTGCCCCAGGTGAACAGTTCCATGTGGCAGATTATGTGACCTATTTTGACGGAGCAGATGTGCTGCAGGAGTTAGACGGCTATGTACTACAAGAAGGTGATGTAGCGGTAAGGGCGAACCTTAGAATCCTTGATTACGACGTGGAGAAACTGCTTCAGCCAACTTTTATTATCCGTAATAATCAAGTAGGTAAGCTACCTGTCATTGACAATGAGTTGGGCATTAAGATTAGCTTGGAAAACATACTGCCTGAAGAAAACAAGTTTGTCTTCAAAGTAAACCAATACCAAAAAGACTACGTGGTGATGAAGGCAATTGTAAAGCCTTATATCAACATACTTTGGATCGGGACAATTATTATGCTCGCTGGCTTCACTGTAGCGATAGTAAGAAGATTTGATGAATTCAAAAAGATGAGAGACAAAGGACTGGAAGTCTAACGTCTGAAAGCATATAACACAAATAAGCCCGGCGATTAATCGTCGGGCTTATTTGTTAGTGGTTATTTGTATGAGACTAATCCGCTTTGAACTTATCTACGATGTAGAGAAAAATATTAAAAGACAAAGTAGATGGTGCTGGTTCAGCTTTTTTTCCTTCTCCACTTAATAAGTTATCCTTTTTTATAGGAGAAATTTTACTCGTTGTTACAGTTACACCAGAAGAACTAGGACTGCCCAATAAGTGATTATCATTCAGAATATCAGTATGATTTTCCATTAATGGCTTATCAATAGGCTTTACATTATCCATCTCTGATTTCTCTTTTTCACTTTGAGCCATAGTATCTCCTGCATAAGCACACATTCCCAACACAGAAATGCCGAAAAAGATGATTTTTTTAAAAGAAACTTTGGAAGTTGCTATCATAGTTAGAAGAGGTTACCTTATATCTTACTTTGGGTTCTTGTAAAAGGTTCCTAAAATTAGGAAAAAAAACCACTATGCAAACGATTGAGTACAAAGAATTTGACAAAATAGAATTGCGTGTAGGCACTATTCTGAGAGCCGAACCGTTTGAAAAAGCGCGAAAACCTGCCTATAAAATTTGGGTTGACTTAGGAGATGAGATTGGAGTAAGGAAATCTTCAGCTCAAATCACTGTTCATTATCAGCCTGAGGATTTAATTGGGCGTCAAGTTGTATGTGTTTGTAATTTTATGCCCCGGCAAATAGCTGATTTTATGTCTGAGATATTGATCACAGGATTCAGCGATGAGGAAGGAAATATTATTCTGACCTCCGTGGAAAGAACAGTGCCAAACGGAGCTTTACTACACTAGCTTTCTCTAGAATATGGAAAATCCAGAGGGTTAGGATATTCGAATTCAAAGCCTGTATGGAGGATTTTATCTCCAGAAACTACGCGATCATCGTCATCTGAAGCAATTTGGTAGCTTTTAGGCGGCTCAAATCCCAACTCCTGCACATTTTGCTCATAGACATCTTTGCGTAGCACATGCATAGGCGCTACTCCATTATAGACTTCATTCCAAAGTTCTTTCTCGATGATCCAAGCTAGCATTCTTGCAGCGTCATTTCTATAAATGAAGTTTACCCTAGTATGACCAGTGATATTTTCTTTGCCAGCTACATATTTACCAGGAATCCGCTCATCACCAAGTAGCCCTCCAAATCTAACAATGGTAAGATCAAAATCCCTATCCTCAGAGAACATCAATTCACTTTTGAAAATGGTCTCATTTCCAGTAAGACCTTTGTCAAGGTATTCACCTTCCGTATAGGCAGCTTTTCTATTTGCGTCAGGATATACCCCGGTGCTAGACACGAATAATACCTTCTTAATCGAAGATTGGTCCACCATACTGCGCAAAAACTTGATCTGCTCTAAATAAAATTCACCAGTCGAGGTCCGTGAGCGTGGAGGGATATTGATCACCATTATTTCGCTAGCGAGCAATTTCTGAAAGCCTTTTCCTTGAGGAAAAGGGACCAGTGCAAATTGAATTGCATTAATTCCTTCATTTTGAAGGCTAGCTGCTTTGTCTGCTGAAGTGGTGCTACCGCATACGCTATGCTCCTGTGAGAGGATTTTTGCCAAAGGCAAACCAATCCATCCTAAACCGATAATTGATATTTTGCTCATAGAAAAGGTCAGAAAAAAACCTCCCAAAAATATGGGAGGTTTGTGATAGTTATTCCTTCTTAGGGATAGTCCCTAGAATATAATCCCATAATGGTGTACTAACACCAAACGCAACATCGGGATCTTTGTAGTGATGGATAGCATGATGAACCCAGAGTACTTTCATGAAATTCTTTGGCGGCTGAACGGCATGTACCAAATAGTGTATCCCCAAATACAAGGCATATCCTAGTAAAAAACCGGGTAAGAAGTAGTAAGCTAAATCCCCCATAGTTAATTTGAATATTAGGTAAAGGATTGCAGCATACGCAGCACTCACAAATGGAGGCATAGCCAATCTATCTTTATCCTTAGGATAATCATGGTGAATTCCATGAACCGTGTACTGCAATTTGTCCTTAATAGGCGTATTTGGCTCCATATGGAAAAAATGCTTGTGCATCATATATTCGACTAAGGTGAAACCAATGTATCCTACTACAAATAGGAGAAGCGCTGTTCCTATACCCACAGATGTTTTCTGAATTCCGAAATAAATTGAAATTACTCCAAGAATGATAAACATACTGATTGGTACTAATATATTGGTTCTTGAAATTTTCTCAAGAATTGGGTTCGAGAAAATTTGGGCTGTGCCAAAGTTATCCGGCTTATCCAATCTTCCTATCTTTTTCATATGCTACTGATTCTAATTTTACTAAGCTTTCTAAAATTTAATTTAGAATTTCATACAAAGGTAATTCAAAACGACCTTTCGACACTGAGAAATTCATGACAATAATCACATTTTAATCAAATCTGTGCCATTGTGGACTCAATAGTCTTTTGATAATAAGAGACATAATGTGGTAGAATATTGGAAATATCGAACTCCTTAGCTCTTGCAAGGGCATTTTCCTTGAAGGTTGGAAGATTAGCATCATCAAGTATAAATAGTGCCTTATCCTTCATCGCTTGTATATCTCCAATATTACAAACGAAACCTGTCACTCCATCAATGTTCAATTCGGGGATTCCTCCTGCATTAGAAGATAGAACTGGGACTTCACATGCCATTGCTTCCAATGCCGCAAGGCCAAAACTTTCTTTTTCTGAAGGCATCAAAAATAGATCTGCAACTGAAAGCACTTCCTCTACTGCATCCAACTTGCCTAGGAAACGCACATCATCACAAGTTCCTAATTCACGACAAAGTCTCTCCATTCTATCTCGCTCTGGACCATCTCCCACCAAAAGTAATTTTGCGGGGATTTCTTTTCGGACTTCATAAAATACTTGAATTACATCCTCCACCCGTTTTACTTTCCTGAAATTGGACGTATGCACCATCAACTTTTCGTCATTCGGGCAAATAGCCAATTTGAAATGTTCTTTCTTTTGCCTTTTGAAACGATCCAAGTCGATGAAATTAGGAATTACTTCGATTTCGCGCTGGATATCGAAGAAACCATACGTCTCTTTCCTTAAATCTTCCGAAACAGCCGTCACTCCATCTGATTGATTAATACTAAATGTGACAACAGGCTCATAACTAGGATCTTTGCCCACCAATGTAATATCGGTACCGTGAAGTGTGGTCACTACTGGTATTTGGATTCCTTGTGTTTTCAGAATTTGCTTAGCCATATACGCTGCAGAAGCATGCGGAATGGCATAATGAACATGAAGCAGATCAAGCTTTTCGTATTTTACAACACTCACCATCTTACTAGCCAAAGCCAGTTCATAAGGAGCATGCTCAAAGAGAGGATAGCTTTTAATGTCAACCTCATGGTAATAAAGATTCTCGCTAAAAAAATCTAAACGGCTTGGCTGCTTATATGTGATGAAGTGAACCTCATGACCAATTTTTGCAAGACCTTTACCTAGTTCTGTCGCTACTACTCCACTACCTCCGAAGGTCGGGTAGCAAACAATGCCTATTTTCATGTGCAGATAATTTTCAATATAAGGCCACATGGAATCTCGCAGTTATTAAAATCTTCCGAGAAGGATTGGGGAATGCTCGATTTCATAATATTTTTGGCTGGTTTATAAACCTGTTTTTTAACACGCATTAACTCCTGTTTTGTTCAATTTCGAAGTTATTTATCCAATTATTAAAGAATATTGAGTGAAAAGCACTGAAAACCAATCCTTTTTACATTTTTTTTATCACTGTTCAAACGCAAAAAACCCTTGGAAGAAATCTTTTTCCAAGGGTTTTTACAAGATAAGTCACTAAATAAGTTATCCCTTTTTACTTTCGTTTACCGCATGATGCGCCGCTCTAGCTGCAAAAGCCATGTAAGTCAATGTAGGATTCTGAGTAGAAGTAGAAGTCATCGAAGCTCCGTCAGTGACGTACACATTTGGGACAGCATGAAGCTGATGGTTTCCATTGAGCATGGAAGTTTTTGGATCTTTACCCATTCTTACTCCACCCATTTCGTGAATATCCAAGCCAGGCACTCGATGATCATCCCTAACAGAAATATCCGTGAAACCTGCCTTCGAAAACATTTCTGAAATTTGCTCCTGATAATCGATGATCATTTTCTCATCGTTGTCATCATAATCCACATTGAATTTTAAGGTTGGAAGACCGTAAGGATCTAGTTTGTCTTTGTCTAAGGCGATGTAATTGGATTCTTTTGGAATCGTCTCTCCCATCATATGCGAACCTACTCTCCATGGACCATCAGGCGCTGGACGATTAAGCATGCTATTTTTTAAATCCATTCCTACTCTTGCGTCAGCCACATAGCCACCACCTCGATATGCGCTAAAACCTCCAGCATAACCACGAAGAAAATCAGTTTCCTGCTTTTTCACATTTCTGAAACGTGGAATGTAACCACTAGTAGGGCGGCCACCAGAGGTAGTGTATTCCATAAACCCATCATAAGAAGCACTTACACCTGCTCTATAATTATGGAATGCGAAATATTTACCTAAAACTCCACTGTCATTTCCAAGCCCATTAGGAAATCTAGCGGAAGTAGAATTCATCAAAATAGCGTTGGAATTGATCGCAGCGGCATTGATGAAGATAACATCAGCATAAAATTCTTCCACTTCCTTAGTATGAGCATCTATCACTCTTACTCCAGTCGCTTTGCCTTTTTCATCATCATATATCACGGAGTGAACAACCGAATCTGGTCTCAAAGTCACATTTCCACTCTTCAAAGCCCATGGAATGGTAGAAGAGTTACTACTAAAATATCCTCCAAAAGGGCAACCTCGCTGACAAAGATTTCTGTTTTGGCAGGATGCACGGCCTTGGGCAGTAAATTCCGGTCTTGGTTCATGTATATGTGCACAACGAGAGGAGATCATATGTCGGTCTCCACCATAAGTTTCTTTCAGCTTTTGAGCGAAGTGCTTCTCTACGATATTCAAATCATAGGCTGGCAAAAACTCTCCGTCAGGAAGTGTATCAAGGCCATCCTTATTTCCTGAAACTCCAGCAAATTTTTCCACATGGCTGTACCAAGGTGCCATATCCTTGTAGCGTATTGGCCAATCTACCGCAAAACCATCTCTAGCCGGTCCTTCGAAATCATAATCTGACCATCGCTGCACTTGCCTTGCCCATAGTAAAGATTTCCCTCCAACTTGATAGCCTTTGATCCAATCAAATGGCTTTTCTTGGATATAAGGTTGCTCCGCATCTTTCGAAAAAAAGTGCTCAGAATCCTCTCCATAAGCATAACATTTAGCTACGATTGGGTTTTCATCCAATACTGCCTGTGGAAGTTTTCCTCTATGCTTGAATTCATAAGGAAGCATATTGGTCGTAGGATAATCCTTGATATGCTTTACGTCTCTTCCCCTTTCTAGTAAAAGTGTTTTCACTCCTAGGTCACCAAACTCCTTGGCTGCCCATCCGCCGCTGGCTCCTGAACCAACGACAATGGCTTGATATGTTCGTTCTTGTTTGTTTCGAATATTCAGGTTAGCCATTGATGCGAGATTTTTGAATTTCTGAGATTAAAGCTGAACCATTGTAAGGGCCAGGAATAAGTGAGTAAGGAATTACTTCTGTCTGAATGTACTCAGAAGCCATGTAGCCTTGCATCGTAAGTCGTTTGGTTGTATTCAAGAAATATGAAACAGCTTTGTCCTTCTCTCCTTCTGGAGTCTCTGTTGGCTTGAGATCTATACCGGTTTGAATCAGGTCTTCTTTCTCTTTTGTACTAAGCTGATCAAATTTTTTCCCCGCAGTGTTTTTGGCAAAGTCAGAGAAAGCAGATAGTCCTGTGCTGAAAAGCACTTGATTTTCACTAGTCATGCAATCATTAACCATCACTAAAATGAAATCAGGCACTTCTAATTCAAGTGCTCCTTTTAATTCTCCTGCTGGTATAATTGTATCTGAGATTGCTCCCAAGAGTTGCTTTTGCGAAGCTGTAACCTTGAGGTTCTCATATGCTGCTAAGATATCATCTGAACTGAAATCACAGGACGGAATGAGAGCCAGTCCACCAGAAATCAATGCAAGATGCCTTAGGGCGATTCTTCTATTCATGGTTTTATAGGTTTTGGGTTATAAATCGGGGCTTTAATGTAGGCAAATCAATGTTTAATTACCATTTAATTTTGATCGGTTGTCTAGAACATCTTTTAGCCAATCTTCATGGAGCATCATCAATTCAGCTGCTACTTCTGGATGTTCCATTCTCAGATTTTTAGACTCGGTGCTATCTTGAGACAGGTTAACTAGATATAGCTTATCGTCTTCAGTAAAGGTCAATTTCTTTGCTGGATCTTGTGGATTGCCAAGCAGTTTCCAAGGACCTTTTCGCACCGCCCAAGAGTTAGTCATCGCTTCAGGATTTCCAGTAGCCCAGTGCATCACATCGTGACCCGAAGCCGCATTATTATAGATCACATCTCTCAAACTGATGCCATCCATCTCCGTAGGGTTTGGTATATCCACTCCTGTCAGATCGGCAAGTGTAGGAAACCAATCCACACTGCCAGCCCATTGATTACGCACTTGCCCTTTTGGAAGGTCACCTCCAGGCCACGAGATTATAGCCGGTACGCGAATTCCACCTTCCAGCATACTGAATTTGGCACCATTGAATGGACCTGCATTTCCTCCACCAAAATATGCTCGCTCCTCTGTGCTATGTCCATGATCAGATTGGAAAACGATAATCGTATTTTCCAATTGACCTGTTTGCTCCAAATGATCCAATACATTTCCTACCAGTTCATCCAAGGTGGAAATGAACGCCGCGTATTCTCTGCGAGGACTAGGCATGTCCTTATAATGCTCCAACCAACCTGGTCTGCCTTGATAAGGATAATGAGGCATATTGATAGCCCAATAGATGAAAAAAGGATCAGCAGACGGCTGGGAAAATTGCTTTACTTCGTCCACCATCAAGTCTCCAAAGAATTCGCCTGGTCTATAGATTTCTTTATCATTTTGATACAAATCATGAAGGTTTGGCCCACTCCAGAAGAAATAATGAGAGTAATTATCGATACAGCCTCTTTGGTGACCAAAGAAATAATCGAAACCCTGACCATTCGGAAGTTTTTCTGGCGAATGTCCCAAATGCCACTTTCCAATCGTAGCCGTTCTATATCCTGCAGGTTTAAAAAGCTCCGCCATAGTAATTTGCTCCGTAGGCATTCCAGATTTCCCCTCTGGATCATGGTCAGGGATATCTACATTCCCATAAAGGCCAGCATTATAATTATATCTACCTGTCAAAAGTCCCGCTCTCGAAGGAGAACAAACTGGAGCTACGGCATAGAACTGTGTGAATCGAACACCAAAAGTGGCTAATCTATCCAAGTTTGGAGTTTCCAAATCCGTTGACCCATAGCTATTCAAATCCAAGGTGCCTTGATCATCCGAAAGAATGATCAGGACATTTGGTTTAGATGGTGTAGCCGTGGTAACCTGCTCCTCCTTTTGACAAGAGGATAGAAGAATAACTGACCCGATAAAGGCTAATACTTTGTGGTTCATACTGTCTTTGAGGATTCGAATGATTTTTGAAAGAGTTAAATTAACGAGTCAAAACACCTATTTCTGCGAAAGTTGCTGGATTACCATCAGCAGTTTTCGATGCTTTCAAGCGAATAAACTTAGCTTTTACCTCATCAAAACGAATAGTTTGCTCTACTGGACTATTGACAATATTTGAAAATTCTCCAGCCGAGACTTTCGACCAAGATTTACCATTCTGACTCACTTCAAATACGTAATTGGTAATGAATCCACTTGGATATCTTCCTTGCATTGGGAGATATGTAAATCCTTTCAGAGAAACAGACTCGCCTAGATCAACAGTCAGGGTATTATCCTCACTGGTAAAGTAAGATCCTGCATTTTCATCAATTGCTTTCATGGACTGCTTCAAAGTCCCAATCCATTTTGCTTTAGATAAGTCGACGTCTATTCTAAGAGCCTCACTTTTCTTTCCTGACGCTGGATCTACCGAAATTGCCTGTAACGTTCTTGCATTATCTATAAGAAAAGGCTTCAAGTATTTCTGACTTTCAGAACTAGCTTCTGATCCATCTAGAGTATAAAAAACTTCCAAACCTTCATCCGGAGAATTCAAGGTCACTTCTCCAGTCGTAGCTCTAGAATAGCTAGGTGGAAGCATAAGCTTAGGCGCATTGTAAATTCCGACCTTGGAGATCACCGGAATATCCTTTCCGTCAGTAAATTTAACTCGTATTTTGGATGCTGCAGCATCAGCAAATCTCAAGATTCTTTTATGTCCAACGGTTGTCCCTTCCGCGATTTTCTCCCAGTTTCCATTCACTTCTTTTTCCAGAACAAAAGACTTCACACGTTGACCTAATGGCGTATATTCTTGAATCAGAAGTCTATTGAAAGTAGTCTCAGTGCCAAAATCAATCGTGATTTCACCAGTTTTCCCAGCATCAGGAGTAGTCCAATAGGTTTCGTAGTCTTCGTCTAGCACGTTTTCTACCTCATAACCTCTGCCACGATCAGCATTGGCGCTTGCCACTGCTTGAGCCGCCAGATTCACAGCAAAATCTTCCTTCACCTTTTCACCAAACTTCATAATCGCCTCCACATCGTTTTCATGGATCAAACCTCGGGTGTCCACAGGAAAGTTGATTAGCAAGGAGGCGTTTCTACCAATGCTTTTGTAATAGATTTCTAGGAGTTGAGGAAGTGTACGCACTTTGTGATCTTCATATTTATGGTAATACCACCCTGGACGAATAGACACATCCGCTTCAGCCGGAACCCAATGGGTCCCATTCTCTTGGCCAGTGGCATATTTTTCAGGATACTCAGGCATCCCAGCGTAAACAGAATCACGCATAAGGTTAGACCAGGTAGATTCGTATGCAAAGCCATGCTCATTTCCAACCCAACGCACATCAGGCCCGCCGTCGCTGAATAACATCGCTCCAGGCTGCAATTCACGCACGAGCTTGTACATGTTTGGCCAATCGTAATAAGTTAGTTTATCTACTTTTCGAGCTTCATTTGCTCCACCATAATAGCCATCCCCGCCATTTGCTCCGTCAAACCAAACTTCGAAAATATCACCATAATTGGATAGCAATTCTGTCAGCTGATTCCTCATATAAGTGATGTATGCGGGCTTGCCGTAGTCTGGATGATTTCTATCCCATGGGGAATAATAAATCCCAAACTTCAATCCATATTCCTTACATGCTTCAGCAAGCTCTTTTATCAAATCTCCTTTCCCATCCTTCCAAGGGCTGTTTTTGACCGAATGTTCGGTGTAAGCGGAAGGCCAAAGCACAAACCCATCGTGGTGTTTTGCGGTGATGATTAGGCCTTTCATTCCAGCTTCCGAGGCTACTTTAGCCCATTGTCTTGGCTGAAGATCAGAAGGATCGAACATCTCAGGTTTCTCATCGCCAAAACCCCATTCTCTATCAGAGAATGTATTCATATTGAAATGTACAAAGCCGTAATATTCAAGTTCCTGCCATGCAATTTGTTTGGCGTCAGGAATAGGTAATACAGGAGATGGTGGTGCTACTTTTTCTTGACAGAAGGTAAGAATCAACAAAAGTGCTGGCCAAAGTATTTTTTTCATAAGAAGTAAATTATGCTAGAAAATTAGGGCTTTTGCCTTAGGATTGAAAGAAGTATCTAATCTAAAGACTTTAGAAATGAGTTTTGGTGGAATGTCAATGTTATCTTCGGGCGAAAGACTTTAATTTGCGAATATGAATAGAATTTTTACACTAATACTAGTACTGATTTCCACTTTGGTTGAAGCTCAGATCCAGATCAAAGTTGTAGATGCAGGCTCACGCCAACCTATCGAAATGGTGCGAGCCAGTTCCAATGGCACTTACTTAGCTACGAGTAATACAGCAGGGGAAATAAAAATTTCTTCGGCTGAGAAAATGCTTATCGTTTTCAATGTGGAAGGTTATGAGCAAGTAACTAGGGAGGTTAATCCCGGTAAGCTTTCAATTATTACGCTTACCAAAGAAATCATAAATCTTTCAGAAATAACAGTTTCGGCATTTGAATCAGAGCGCCCACTTTTGGAGCAATCAGCTGCAATCGCTGTAGTATCAGAACAAGATTTCAACCGCTTCAATGAAACATCCATAGTCAATTCATTCAATACAAAACCAGGCATCCGTATAGAGGAGCGAGCACCTGCCAGTTATAGAATTTCTATCCGTGGGAGTTCACTCCGGGCTCCATTTGGAGTGAGAAATGTAAAAGTGTATTGGAATGAAGTTCCATTCACATCGCCTGATGGGACGACGGCATTGAACCTAATAGATCTTTCCAATATCAAGAATGCCGAGGTCATCAAAGGCCCATCGGGAAGTATCTATGGCGCTGGAAATGGTGGTGTAGTAAATCTTTACAGTCCTGCTAGCCCAAATGGAGGAAGAGTGTCTGCAGATTTTATGGCAGGAGATTTTGGCATGACTCGCTATAGATTGGGAGTATCTCAGCAAGTAGGAAATGGTGGATTTGAGGCTTCTTATGTCAGCCAAAAAGCAGATGGCTATAGAGAACATTCTGCTATGGATAGACAAGTGTTTCAATTAGGGGGATTTTTCTCCGTTTCAGATAAGCAGGAAGTCAGAACTCAGCTATTGATTTCTGATCTAAATTACCAGATTCCAGGAGCGCTCAATGCTGATCAGTTAGCCGAAGACCCAACTAAAGCTAGATCCGGATCAGTAAACCAAAACAGCTCAATTTCCCAGCAATCTGTCTTCGCTTCGATCGGGCATTTGTATAGATTCACCTCAACAATAAAAAACTCTACTACGCTTTATCTCAACACAAATGACTTCGAAAATCCTTTCATTTTGGATTACAAAAAAGAATTGGGTTTTGGTTTTGGGGGAAGAACAAAATTCACTTTTGATGGTAAACTAGCGGGTAGGGACATTAGAATACTCGCTGGAGGAGAATATCAAACTAGTTTGACTGATGCGCAGAATTTTGGAAACGTCAATGGCGTAGCTGATACGGTGAGATTTGCTGATAAACTTCGAGCAACTCAGGGATTTGCATTTCAGCAGGCAGAATGGGATTTGATGGAAAACTTTATGCTGACTTTCGCGCTCAGCGAGAATTTCAGCAGATTAGAGATCGATCGCCAAATCGATGCTTCTGGAGGAACCACAGGTTTGCAGACAAGAAAATTCGATCCAATTGTAGTTCCGCGTTTTGCACTGAATTATCAGTTCAATGATTATTCAGGAATTTATGGAAGTATAAGCAGTGGCTTTTCTCCACCGACCATCGATGAAGTACGTACGAATGAGGGAAGTTTAAATCTTGATCTGGAGGCCGAAAAAGGCTTGAATTATGAACTGGGCTATAGAAGAGGTAAAGGAAAGTTGAATCTAGACTTGACCGCTTTTTACTTCAAACTCGATCAAACCATCACGACGTACACGAATCCTCAGGGTGTAGTACTTTTCAGAAATGCAGGCTCCACTGATCAAAAAGGCATAGAGGCGGCAATTGATTATGCGTTGATAAGAAACGAAATTGCTTTTGTTCGTGATTTGAAAATCGGAACAGCATTCACTGGGAATTATTTCACATTTAATGATTATCAGAAAGGAGATAATGATTTTTCTGGAAATGACTTGACCGGTGTTTCGCCAAACACCTTGGTTACCCGCTTGGATCTTCGAACGTCACCTGGGTTTTACTTGAATCTCACCCACCAATATGTAGATGAAATTCCTCTCAACGATGCTAACAGCGTTTATCAGGATGCCTATAATTTGGTGAATATGAGATTTGGCTGGGCGAAAAGCTTTGCTGGAAAATGGGAATTAGAAGCCTTTGCTGGTGCGGACAATTTGCTTGATGAAAGCTACTCACTTGGAAATGATCTCAATCCATTTGGTGGAAGATACTATCAACCTGCTCCGATTAGGAACTGGTATGGAGGAGTAAAAGTGGCATTTGTTTATTAAGCTTTAGACGCTATAGCCAAGAATCAGATCGGAGCAACTGCCCATTGGATTCTTGGCACTTTTTGAAAACGAATTTTCAATATGAGGGAACGGGGAGCTTTTTATAAAGCACTATCCTACTTTTTAATTTAATGTTCGCACCTGATGATTTGGTGTTCACAATCGTACATATATTTAGCCTTGTTTTCTATTAACCATCTATAATTCAATAAGTTGTAATTTTGGGTCGCTTTTTGGCATATAGAGAATATAGAATTTAAACTAAAATATTACTGCCATGTTATCTTCACTATTTTCCCAGAAAAATATTTGTGCTGCATTGGGCTTCTTTATGGCAATTACGATTGTTTGGAAAGCAACAGTAGAAACAAAACTAGCTAATCATACTGCCCTTATTGAATATACTGAACCAACTTACAATACAGGCGAGAACACATTTCAAAAAGCTGATCAAGCTTATGAGCAACGACAATTAAAGCCCAGAATAACGGTCTTTTAACAAGCTAACAGGAAGCAATTCCTTAAGACAACCTTCGTAAGGGTTAATTTGGTTGATTGTTTGGTTAAACTAAAGAGGCGGGTTATTACCCGCCTTTTTGTATTTAACTTTCTGTGATGGTACTTAGTTTCGCTAGGAAACTGTTGTAGTACTGTCTGCCTACTTGTACCATAGCTCCGGATTGGAGCGTAATTTCTTTAGTATTGAAGCTTTCCACTTGTCCTAGATGTACAATGAAAGACTTTTGCACACGAAGGAATAATTGAGAAGGGAGAATTTCCTCGATCTCTTTCATTGATTTCCGGATATTATAGTCTCTATTTTTTGTAAAAATAGTCACCATGTTTCCGTTAGCTTCTATATAATATATATCGTCGTAGGCTACACGTTCAAAAGCATTGTCAGCTTTGATGAACACAGCATCAGTTACTAGATACGGACTGTCGTTTGAGGTGGTAACTGCTGCAGCTTCAGTTGTCGGCTTTGTACGCTTATTATAAAGTACAATCTCTACAATAGCATGAATATCATTTGTATTGAATGGCTTTACAATAAATCCAGCTGGATTTATCCTCTTAGCTCGCTCAATTATAGTGGGATCTGAATATGATGTCACATAAACAAGCGGTGCATCCACCATTTGCTTTACGATCTCACCAAGTTCAATTCCATCTTTGTCCCCTTTGAGTTTGATATCCATGAATATCAAATCGGGACGATATTTTTTGATTATTTTAATACACTGATTAGCAGAATTAGCGATATCAGTATTGACATAGCCAAGGAGTTCTAAAATCTCCTGAATATTTTCTGCGATACTTACATCGTCTTCGACGATTAGAATCCGCTCTTCTTTCATAATTAGCTAGCAGATGTTGCGTTTTAGGGGTGTAAACTAATAATTGAGACTACTTTTAGCAATTATTCTCTAGTTACAGATTTTCTCAGTGAAATCAAATGCTTTTATTTGGTCATGAAATAATTAAAGACTCATCATTTCCTTAAATCTCGCTGCCTGTCTCCTGCTAACTTCTATTCTATCTCCACCTTTGAGTGTCACTACAAGTCCTCCATTGAACCATGGTTCGATTCCTTCCACCCATCCTAAATTGATGATGTGTTTTCTACTAGCACGGAAGAAAGATTTCTCGTCCAGACGCTCATCCAGCGCATTGAGAGATTTATGAATCATCGGTTTAAAGTTGTCAAAATAAACTTTGATGTAATTACCGTCAGACTCAAATAATCGGACATTCGATAACCTCACAAACCAACAACGATCACCATCTTTGACAAATACTTGGTCGTCAAGAGTTAGTTTCTTATGGTTAAAAGTAGACGGATTCTCCTCGTTTTTGGTAAAACCATCGATCTTTCCCTGAAGTTTGGTGATTGCTTCTTCCAAACGCTTTGGCTCGATTGGCTTCAAAAGATAATCCAGTGCATTAACCTGAAAGGCTTTCAAAGCATATTCATCATAAGCAGTGGTAAATATCACATGAGGCACATTATCCAGTTCTTCCAAAAGTTCAAAACCGGTTTTCTCAGGCATTTGGATGTCCAGAAAAATCACATCAGGATTCAGTTGTTCAATTTTTTCTTTTGCATCATCCACGTTGACCGCTTCACCTACTACTTCTACACTTTCAAGTTGATTTAATAGGGTGATTAGTTCTTTCCGTGCTAATCTTTCATCATCAATTACAATGGCTCGCATTTTTGTTGAGTTGGTTATTCGAATGTAACTTTTTGTTTTGGAATCTTTATTTCAGTAATAACGAATTGATTTCCTGAGTTAAAGATACGGAAGCTTGCCTTATCACCATAAATAAGCTTAAGTCTTTGTACTGTATTACTTAGTCCATGACCTTGTTCATCCTTTGATTTCAGAGATGGAGGATGTGTAAGCTGTCCACTATTCTTTACTTGAATGTACAAATCGTCATGGAGGCCCTCCCTACATTTGATCTCTATCACACCGCCTTTCACCAGATTTGATACACCGTGTTTAATTCCATTTTCTACGATCGTTTGAAGCATCATGGGAGGAATCTTATAGCTATATGACTCATCTTCAATATGGTAAACAACTTCGAGTCTTTCCTCAAAACGAATCGATTCAAGTTCTAAGTAGTCTTTAACTGTATTAAGTTCATCCCCAAATTCTATGGTTTGTTTTTTATCCATCATCAGCGAAAAGCGTAGCATATTCGAGATTCTAGTGATAGCAGTTTTTGCTTTGATCGGATCCTCATCCACTAGCGCTCTGACGCTGTTAAGAGCATTGAAAATGAAATGAGGGTTCAGTTGGCTTTTCAGGTGATTGAGCCTAATCTCATTTATCTTAGCTTCATATTTCAGCGTGGAATTGTAATTGTCCAGAAAGTGGACCAAAAAATACACTAGAAACCAAAGGGAGAAGAGCAAAATTGCTTGAAAGAGATTAGCTAAAATCACCAATATCTTAAAGTCAAGTGCGGGACTTAAGGTGCCAAAAGCAATGTTGATAAAAATCTGGGCGACAATATTGACAAATGACAAAGCTATAATTGCCAAAAAAGATTGGAACAAAAGCTGAGGAATGCTCATCTTAAACCAATTGTATGTTTTGACTATGTAGCGAAGAAAATGAGTGGAAATTAGATTGGTCGCCGCTAGCACAATGAAAGCCCAAATTTGTACAGCAGTAACTCCCCTGGAAAGAGAAGCTAGGAAAATACTCACCAAGGCAAAACCACCCCATCCAAGTACTTGCAATAACCAATACAACTTAATTCTGTTCATAATCGCTCAAAGTTAAATAACCAGATTGTATCCCCATTTTTAATTTGATAAAAGGAGGATAGCCTTGATTTTTACCCTTGTTAGCTATTTAATTCCATTTTAAGGAATTTACCTGTGTAGCTTTTTGCTGTGGCAGCGACCTTCTCAGGTGTCCCCTGCACCACGATTGTTCCACCTTTATTTCCTCCTTCAGGGCCCAAATCGACTATATGATCTGCCATCTTGATCACATCCATATTATGTTCAATGATCAAAACAGTATTACCTTTTGACACTAATCCATTGACCACTAGCATCAATAATTCTATGTCTTGGAAATGGAGTCCAGTAGTCGGCTCATCAAGTATATAGAAGGTCTTTCCAGTATCTTTTTTAGAAAGTTCTGTTGCTAATTTGACACGCTGAGCTTCTCCACCAGAAAGAGTCGTAGCGTGCTGGCCAAGAGTAATGTAACCTAACCCTACATCATTTAGCGTCTTTATTTTCCTCAGGATTTTTGGTAGCTTATCGAAGAATTCTACCGCCTGCTCCACAGTCATATCGAGCACATCGGAAATCGATTTTCCTTTGTATCGAATCTCTAAGGTTTCTCTATTGTAGCGCTTGCCTTTGCATGTTTCACAAGGCACATGTACATCTGGCAAGAAATCCATTTCTATCAGTTTCATTCCTGCACCTTCACAATCCTCGCATCTTCCTCCTTTTACATTGAAAGAAAAACGACCAGGTTTATAGCCTCTGATTTTGGCTTCTGGGAGTTCTGTGAAAAGTGTTCTGATATCTGAAAATACCCCTGTATACGTAGCTGGATTAGAACGTGGAGTTCTACCAATCGGCGATTGATCTACCTCAATTACTTTATCCAAATGTTCCAAACCGCTTACACTCTCGTAAGGCATAGGGTTCTTCTTGGAATGGTAAATTTGCTGATTCAGAATAGGGTAAAGTGTCTCGTGAATCAAGGTACTTTTTCCAGATCCAGAAACTCCTGTAATACAAATCAGCGTGCCTAGAGGTAGCTTAAGATCAATATTCTTAAGATTATTCCCTGTTGCTCCTTTGATTAGTAGTTCTAATCCTTTCCCATCTCTTCGCTCTTTTGGAACTGGCAATCCTAGCTTTCCGGATAGATATCTGGCCGTGACACCCTCTGTTTTTAATATTTCTTTTGGAGTACCATCAGCCACAATATGTCCACCATGACGCCCAGCTCCAGGACCCATGTCTAGTAAATAATCTGAAGCTAACATCATGTCTTTGTCATGCTCCACGACCAACACAGAATTGCCCAGATCCCGCAAACTTTGAAGTGCATGAATTAGCTTTTCATTGTCACGCTGGTGAAGTCCAATGCTTGGCTCGTCCAAAATATAAAGCACCCCGACCAGCTGAGTACCTATCTGTGTAGCCAGTCTAATCCGCTGAGCTTCCCCACCAGAAAGAGTTCGTAACGGCCTATTGAGTGATAAATAATCCAAGCCTATATCAAGTAGAAATCCGATTCTCTTTCGAATTTCTTTCAGCACTTCTGATGCAATAATATTTTGCTTTTCTGAGAGTCTACTTTCCAGTCCAACAAACCATTCTCCTAGCGAACGAATATCCATCAACGCTAACTGCCCAATGTGTTTTTCATCGATTTTTATGTGGAGAGCTTCTTTCTTTAGACGATAACCATCACATTCTGGGCAGGTTTGAATAATGGTAAATTCACTTATCCAATCCTGTATTTTATCCGAACTTCCTTCCTGATACTTCTTGAGGAAATTGATAATCCCTTCAAAGGTCGTATGCCATTTTGTGCCAGGATGCTTCACCGAATCAACAGCCACCTCTATTTTATCTCCATTAAGAAGGATCTCCACGACATTATCCGGAAGATCTTTGATAGGCGTACTCATGCTACACTTGTAGTGCTTGAGAATAGCTTCTATTTTCTTGAAAATCCAAATATCTCTATACTCACCCAAAGGAGCGATTCCACCTCTAGTGATGCTAAGATTTGGATCAGGAATGATACTCTCTCGTGTGATTTCTTCAGTAACTCCTAAACCATTACAGGTTGGGCAAGCTCCATAGGGGCTATTGAAAGAAAATGTATTTGGTGCTGGTTCGTCATAAGACAAGCCAGTTTCTGGATCCATGAGGTACTTGGAAAAATGATGAATTTCACCCTGTTCGTCCCGAATCATTAGAACTCCCTTACCATGCTGCAATGCAGATTTGAGAGATTGTGTAATGCGGAATCGGTCGGATTCTTCAGCTACGATTCGATCAATTACAATCTCTATATCGTGGATTTTGTATCGATCCACTTGCATTTTGGGCACCATCTCCATCACCACTCCATCTACACGAACCTTAGAAAATCCCATTTTTCGGATCTGCTCAAATAGTTCTCTGTAATGTCCCTTTCTGCCTTTAACTACTGGAGCCAGGACGTATAGCTTTTGGTCCAAAAAGTTAGTAAACAACAAATCGATAATCTGATCTTCTGTTTGTCTCACCATTTTGGATCCAGTGAGGTAAGAGTAAGCATCTCCAGCCCTTGCATAAAGCAAACGCATGAAATCGTAAATCTCCGTTACCGTGCCCACAGTAGAGCGTGGATTTTTGGAAGTGGTCTTTTGCTCTATGGCAATAACAGGTGAAAGCCCATTAATTTTGTCCACATCAGGACGCTCCATACCGCCGAGAAATGATCTGGCATAAGCTGAAAACGATTCCATATATCGGCGCTGACCTTCGGCATAGATCGTGTCAAAAGCCAACGAGCTTTTGCCACTACCACTCAGACCGGTAATCACCACAAGCTTATTGCGGGGAATCTTCAGGTCTAAGTTTTTAAGATTATGCTCTCGGGCTCCAAAAATCTCTATGTATTCTTCCTGTGCAGGAGTGACTTTACTCATAAATCGGCGGGCAATTTTAAACGGCAAAGGTACGGATTTTCAACCGCACCCAGTAGTAAACTTCAAAGAGTATAACCCAAGAAGGAAAGATTGGTTCATTGATGGTCAAGGACTGGCCACTGGAGTAAATGTCACTTAGTGGGAAATGCCAATTTTAAAAATCTTCTTTACTCAAAGAAAACTAGGACTTCAGAAACCAATGCACGTAACCACATTTGTCACAAATCAGATTCTGAGCTGATTTATTTGCCCAGTCCAATTTGAAAAAAGTCATTCCCTTGGTGTTCATCAATGTTTCCCGCTCCCAAAACTTATCATTTTTGCAGACAGCGCAGATAAGCTTGTTTCCAAGGATCATTCTTTCAGTTGCAATTAACTTGCTTCCCATAGTGAGTATAGTTTTTGAAATTACTCCGGCAGCATAATCTCATACGTTTTACCTCGTCTTACATTCAAATCTTTATCCCGAAGCCAAGGATTATAAAGCTTCAGATCCTTATAAGTACTTCCTTGCTGCTTGGCCCAATTGGCGAGATTTTTAATATCGGAATCTACCTTTATATATTTGAAATTAGGGTTTTCATAGTAATCTGATTCTCTCAAATGAAAGCCAAATTCTCCTGGGTTTTCGAATATCACTTTAAATGCTAAAATCCGAAAAAGGTATCGACTAGTCTCGTCATTGAGGTAGAGATCATAATAATTGAGGGCTAACTGATCATCTTGTCTTCTGGCAAATCCGGACTGTCCCATATTATAACTGGCAGCCACCGCAGTCCAATCTCTGAATTTCGCATGTGCCTTATTGAGGTATTTTGCAGCTGCAAAAGTTGCCTTTTCTAAGTGATAACGTTCGTCCACATCCTTTGAAATTTCCAGTCCGTATTCTTCACCTGTAGACTCCATAATCTGCCAAAAACCTTTTGCTCCTGCAGGAGATGCTACATTCATAAGCGCCGACTCAGCCATTGCCAGATATTTGAAATCATCAGGAATTCCATTTTCCTTCAACCATTGTTCTATTTCAGGCAGAAACTTAGAAGAACGTTTCATTAGGAGGATCATATTAGACTGCCAATAGGCATTCACATAGATCTCCCGCTCAAGTCGCTCTTTTACATCTTCGATTTCCAATGGGACTTTCTCACCCGCAAAGGTCAATTCTTTAGGAATATTAAAAAGTCGAACAGTATCCCTAGACGGAAGTGGCATAGTCTCCAGCAACTGAACATCGGCAACTCCAGGCACTTCGGTGACTTCACTTGGGGTTCTCCATATGGCATAGCTAGCCATTGCAAGGCAAAGAACTATAAGGACGTAAAGAGGTACTAGGTGAGATTTATTCATTTAATAAAATTAAGTTTCTTAAGAGCAACAAGCTTCCATTGCTCCACACAATGAGGTAAGCTTAGAAGTTTGGACTTAGTAGGTATTTGTTATAGAAGTCATCTATAACTTTCACTGCCTCAGTTGCATCTTCAACGACAGAGAATAATTCCAAGTCTACTTCATTGATATAATGGTGGCTGAGAAGTGTTTTTCTGATCCAATCTACTAATCCTGACCAGTAATCCTTACCTACCAATACAATGGGGAATTTCCCGATTTTATTGGTTTGGATTAATGTCAATGCTTCGAAAAACTCATCCATGGTACCAAAACCACCAGGAAGGACTACAAATCCTTGAGAATATTTGATAAACATCACTTTGCGCACAAAGAAGTAATCAAAGGTCATCAACTTATCTCGATCAATGTAAATATTATCAAATTGCTCAAAGGGCAAAACGATATTTAATCCTACGGATTTCCCTCCCTCAGAATGAGCTCCTTTGTTACCGGCTTCCATGATACCCGGTCCTCCACCAGTGATCACTCCGTAACCGTGGCGGACAAGTTTTGCAGCTATATCCTCAGCCATTTTATAGTGATGGTGATCTCTAGGAGTACGTGCTGAACCGAAAATTGAAACGCAAGGGCCGATTTTAGCTAGCTTTTCGAATCCTTCCACAAATTCTGACATGACCTTAAAAATTACCCAGGAATCAGCACTTTTAATTTCACTCCAATCTCGCTCTTTGAAAGCTAACCGGATTTTATCCTCTGCATTTGTATTTTCTAGATTGCTCATATCCTGTTTTTTATTAAAGAAAACGATCTCTTCGCTGAAATGGACGCTGTATTACTGACTATTCATCTTGAATACTGGTAAACAGCTGACTTTCAATATAAAAAAATACTTGCATACGAGAATCAAACGACAAAGTCTGGTGTAGTTTTGCGCACTATTTGAAATATAAGAGATGAATCTCGTAGAAAAATCTCAAGCTACGCTGGACGTGTTCAGTGAGCTCGAGTCAGAAACAAAGCAATTTGCATCTGAAAGTGGGTTAAGCTGTGTATCAGGATGTGGTTTCTGCTGCGCAAATCCTAAAGTACCAGCCTCCCCGTTAGAATTTCTTCCATTGGCCTTTGACCTCTATGATAAAGGATTGGCCGAATCAACCCTGGCAACATTAGAAAGCAAGGATGAAGGAGACAGTTGTGTCATCTACAAACCTCAGTCAGAAGATGGCAAAAAGGGATTTTGCGGAAATCACACCAAAAGAGGCATGATCTGCCGATTATTTGCTGCCTCAGCTCGAAGGACCAAATATGGCAAAAAAGACCTCATTATCTGCAAAGTTTTGAAGGAGGAAAAGACTGAGGAATTTCTAAAAGCTAGCGAAAGAATTAATAATGACATGGATATTCCGCTTGCAACGGCTTTCTATTCACGTTTAGATGAAATAGACCAATCCCTCTGTCAACAATTTACAATAAATGAGGCGATCGCTTTTGCGTTGGAATTAGTTTTGAGATATAAGTTCTACGAAGAGCAAGAAGTTGATGTGATCGCATAATTTTTTTGCTCCTGTCAATTGAAGTATATTGTGTCATATTTCAAGGGTAACCTCTCACAAGTTTTTAATTATGCTAAAAATCGGAGAAATAGTACAGACTGTCAAAGGGATAGTAGAGACCAAAATAGATATGGTCAAACTGGATATTCAGGATCAGATATCAGGGATCCTATCTCGTCTGGTTATTTTAATTTTGATGGGAGGGAGTCTTCTCTTGGTTCTATTGTTTTTGAGTTTGTCTCTAGCCTTTTTTCTAAGTCAATATTTCGAATCCCCGCATATGGGATTCCTACTAGTTGGGTTATTGTATCTATTAATCTTATTTATTCTATACCTAATAAGAGATAATGATTCTACCCAGGATCAAATGCAGAAAGGTTTAAAGGGTTTTATATTCAGGGCAAGAATTTTCAAAAAACGTCGAGAAAATGAGTAAGGACTTGGAAAAAAAAGAAGAAGAGCTAGAACAAACACTGGCTAGACAGCTTGAGCTTTTTAAAGCAGAATCTGAAGACTGGTTAAAAATCGGTGGTGTAGTTTTAGCCGGGGGATTGATCGCATTTGCGATCGTTAAAACTCGAGGTAAACGCAAAGATCGAAAAACTGAAGAAGCACTGGCAGTTCTCGAAAGAGAGGGACTTCTTACCAAAGACATAGAGAAAAAACTCACTGAAAGAGGTTCTAATTCCTCTTTTTGGCCAAGCATGGGTCAGCGTCTATTGATTTTAGGTCTTGCATTTGCGAAAGAGAAGTTTCTTCCTAATTTATTTACTGCTGAGCCAGAAGATGCCAAAGTCGAAGAACAGAGTCGGTAAGATTTTAAAGGATTATCATAAGACAGGCAGAAAAGGTTTGGCATGGCTGGTTGATCCAGACAAGTTTAAAAATGCAGCTCTTTTCGAGGAAGAACATGCTTGGGTTAAGGATTCCGATTTAGATTTAATTTTTGTAGGAGGAAGCCAACTTAGCCGAGATAATTTTAAAGAAGTAGTCATTTCACTTAAGAAAATTTCAGGAGAAATTCCAGTTGTAATCTTCCCTGGTTCACAAATGCAGTTGGCGGAAGAGGCAGATGCAATTTTATTTTTATCCTTAATCTCTGGAAGGAACCCAGAATACCTTATCGGTCATCAAGTGCTGGCGGCTCCAATAGTTAGAAAAATGAAATTGGAAGCCCTTCCAACAGCATACATGCTAGTGAATGAAGGTGAGATAACAAGTGTTCAATACGTAAGTCAAACAATACCTTTGCCGAATTCTAAACCGAATCTTGCTAGAGCTACCGCACTTGCAGGGCTATACTTGGGTATGAAGTTTTTCTATATGGACGCAGGAAGCGGTGCAAAATCTCCTGTGTCGGCGGAGGTGATCGCTTCGGTAAAATCTGTCACCAATAATCCTATCATAGTAGGTGGTGGTTTAGATTCTTTAGCAAAAGTAAAAACTGCCTATGAAAACGGTGCAGACTTACTAGTTATCGGTAATGCTATAGAAAAAAACCCCAGCTTTTTGGCCGAGGTCTTAGAGTATAAAATGCTGTTGAATATTTCCTTAAACGTTAATTAAGGATTCCCTTCTCCTCATTTTTCCAGCGGGAACTCCATACATCATCTTGAATCTACGGCAGAAATAGGCAGTGTCCTTATAGCCTACTTCTTTTCCTATGTCGCGAATTGATTTTTTAGTAGTTCTCAATAACTCCACCGCAGCTTCCATCCGTTGGTATTCAATGTAATCTTGTGGATTAATTCCAGTCAGCATTTTGAAATACTGTCCTACATAATCTTCAGACACATTAGCAACCTTAGCAAGAATCTTATTAGATAGATCACCTCCCAAGTTCGACTTTATGTAGTTGAATAAATCTATAAGTCTTGGATCCTTGAAATAGGTTGCATTAGTGGAGAGCTCCTCTAAGAATAATCTATTCTTCAGAATATGACGAAGCAGCTCAATTACTAAAAGTTCTGTATGGGATTTTAAGGCTCTTTCTTTACCTACATTGCTTACTTCTACTTCCTTCATTAGATCCTCCATAATCGTAGCCAGACGATCGTTGAATCGAATGATAAATGGAGGGATATCTAACGAATTAAAAAAGTTAACGACATCAAATACCTTAGACTCAAAGCCAACCACAGAAATACAGTCATCTTCTGTGCTCTTGATTTCTCTGAAGCTTAAACTCTGAAGATATTTTTTCTTGTTTTCCTGAAATTGTTCTTTTGAAATTTCTCCTTTTTTGGCGCTACCACCAATCGTTAATTTCGTTTTTTGTTCAGCGGGAAGAAAAAGCACTTCACCTTCATTGAGTAGCTCTTGATCTTCTCCGAATTTAAGAGTACCATGATGTAGGAGAATCAGAGTATTATCAGATTCCGTATAATCATTCACTGAGATTGGCTTCTCTACTCGAAAATTATTTCCTCGAATAAACCTAACATTGACTGATTCTATAACCTTGTTGTAATATTCCATGAATAAGTAGCATAAAAATAGAGGGGCAAAAATATGATTTTTCTAACGATAATTCATGAATTTTCTATAGATGGTATTAAAAAAATAAAAAAGGATATAGTTTTATTTAACTATACCCTTTTTCAAACAAATTAAATGCTACCGAAGGATACCTCTAGATATAACTATTTTCTGAATTTCCGAAGTTCCTTCATAAATCTGAGTAATCTTAGCATCTCTCATCAAACGTTCTACGTGGTATTCTCTTACATATCCGTATCCACCATGTATTTGAACTGCCTCGATACTTACATCCATCGCAACTTGCGAGGCATATAGTTTTGCCATAGCGGATGCATGTGAATAATCTTCACCTTGATCTTTCAACCATGCAGCTTTGTAAACCAATAGCCTCGCAGCTTCAATGGTAGTCGCCATGTCTGCCAGTTTAAACTGAATTGCCTGATGCTGGCAGATTGGCTTGCCAAAGGTTTTACGTTCTTTTGAATAAGCTACTGCAAACTCATACGCTCCAGCCGCAATACCAAGGGCTTGGGCTGCAATCCCGATTCTACCTCCATTCAAGGTTTCCATGGCATACTTGAACCCAAAGCCTTCTTCTCCTATTCTATTCTCAACTGGCACTTTCACATCTGTAAACATCAGTGAGGTGGTATCCGAAGCTCTGATACCCAGCTTATCTTCTTTGTGGCCAGGAGTGAATCCTTCCCACCCTTTTTCTACTATAAAAACTGAAATCCCTTTGTGCCCTTTGCTATTGTCTGTTTGAGCAAAAACAAGGTATGTATCAGCTTTTGAACCATTGGTAATCCAGTTCTTCGTACCATTTAACACATAGTGATCCCCTTCTAGGTACGCTTCCGTTTTTTGCGAAGTAGCATCTGAACCCGCTTCTGGTTCAGACAAAGCAAAAGCACCAAGTTTTTGTCCCGAAGCCAATGGCTTAAGATATTTTTCCTTTTGGTCCTCTGAAGCATATTTTTCCATCCCCCAACATACCAGTGAATTGTTCACTGACATGGCCACAGATGCTGACGCATCAATCTTCGATAGTTCCTCCATCGCTAGGACGTAGGAGACCGTGTCCATTCCTCCTCCGTTATATTTAGGGTCGATCATCATGCCCATGAAGCCGAGTTCTCCCATTTTTTTAATCTCTTCAGCCGGAAATCTCGATTCGATATCTCGTTGTATTACTCCAGGAAGCAGCTCATTTTTTGCAAAATCTCTCGCCGCCTCTTGCACTGCGCGATGCTCTTCTGTTAATTCAAAATGCATAATATTCTCATTGGGTTTAGCTATCTGCGAGGAATATATGGCAAAAAAAGAAGAGGGACAACGCTTGCCCCTCTTCCGATATTTTATTTGATCTGGATCAATCCCTATTTCCAAAGAAGATGAAAATATAATAGGCTAATGTTGCCATAGAGGCAAGAGCTGCCACTACATATGTCATTGCCGCCCATTTAAGCGAGTCTTTCGACATAGCATATTCATCGGGAGTCACTATGTTTCTGGTCTTTATCCAAGCAAGAGCACGATTACTTGCATCAAATTCTACTGGCAGAGTGATGATGGTAAATAGGGTCATGACGCTATATGCACCTACTACTATATAACCTACCCATTCGTAAGGAAGTCCTAGTGCAAAACCCCCAAACAAAGATGCAATCAATACAATATTAAGGATTTTACCAGAGGCATTCTGAATAGGCACTAAGGCAGATCGGAGATTAAGCCAAGCATACGATGTCGCATGCTGTACCGCGTGACCACACTCGTGGGAAGCAACAGCAGCTGCTGCTGCATTTCTACCATAGAAAACATCTGGACTTAGATTGACTGTTTTGTTGGCAGGATTGTAATGATCTGTCAATTGTCCTTCAACGGAAAGAACCTGAACGTCTGAGATATTATTATCTGCAAGCATAAGCTTAGCTATTTCCGCTCCCGAAAGGTTTGCTTTTAGAGCTACCTGAGAATATTGTTTGAATTTGCTTTTGAGCCTTCTGCTCACTAGAAATCCAGCTAGGGCGAATACGACGACGATTAAAATAAGGAGTATCATAAGTTATTGTGTTTGCAGGATTGAATACGTTTTAACCTTCCGCAGGTTTTGTCCAAGAGGGTAATTTCATCATTATTAACCAGCTTACAAGGCCAGCTACTAAGACAATAATTACTTGTGTCCCATGGATAATAGCGGCGAAGATTTTACCATCTACTTCCGATATGCCCAACTGTATCAAAATGAAGGCCACCAGTGCATGGAAGGTTCCAATCCCCCCTTGTACAGGCGCGATCATGCCAATACTACCCATTACCATGACTAAGAGCACTTCTCCTGAAGACAAATTGGCAGTGCTCGGTATCCCTAAAGAAATGGTGTACATGGTCATAAAATAAAAAAACCAAAGCAAAATTGAGCTTATCCAAAAGCCCGCTGGATTGGATAGTCGACCTATTCGGTTGAATCCCGAAAGGATTTCTCGGAAAAAATGTTGGGCCTTATTGATCAATCCATTGTCACGAAATCTCCTCAATACATAGGCAATCAACAGAGCAAGAATTGCCATGCCTCCTATTATAATTGGAAGATTGGAGAGGGCAATTTGCCATAAAAATCTCAAATCTACCAACTGGCTAGCCAGATTTAGAAAGAGATCCTTTTCTACAAGAAAAGCTAACAAAATTATAGAGATAAGGCAGAGTAAATCAACACTTCGCTCTACGATTACTGTCCCAATTAAATAGCCAATGGACACCCCATTTGTACGTGTAAGCACCCCGCATCGAGCTACTTCCCCTGCTCGCGGTATTAGCATGTTTACTAAATTACCAATCATAACAGCGTGGTAAGCTCTAGTAAGAGACACTTGCTTTCCTTCTTCTGTATCGATGAGTAGAGTCCAGCGCCAGCTTCTCACTAGGTATGCAAGCATCGAAATAGACAGGGACAATAATATCCAGGCCCAATTACTTGACTTAACTTGATCAAGCAAGGAATCAAATGCAATATCCTTATACAAAAACCAAAAAATCCAGACTGCAATTCCCAATGAAATTACAATCTGGATAAATTGCTTAATGTTTTTCCTTCCCATCAGATGAGTTTGTTTTGCTCGTCTGGGAATATCAAAACAGGCTTGAATTTTTTAGCTTCCTCTAGTTCCATGCCCGCATAAGAAATGATGATTATAATATCTCCTACCTGCACTTTTCGCGCAGCTGGACCATTCATACATACTTGTCCGGTACCTCTTTCGCCTGTAATCACGTATGTTTCCAGACGCTCACCGTTATTGACATTTACGATTTGCACTTTTTCGTTTTCGATAAGATTAGCAGCGTCCATTAGATCTTCATCTATTGTGATGGAGCCTACATAGTGCAATTCCGCCTGAGTAATTTTCACCCGGTGGATTTTGGATTTCAGTACCTGAATTTGCATTGGTTTAATTTTGCGGCGAAATTAAGGAATTATTGGCAGGTTGTCGATTAATCTAATTTTTCCTAGATAAGCGGCTACGCAAATTGATGATTTCTGACTCGCATCAAATTCAGGATAACTTGCAAAACTCTCGGGGTGAATTAATTCGAAATACTCTAGACTTGCCAATGGCATTTCCTCAAAATCACATTTGATTTGATTCTGCACTTCAAACCATGCCTTCCCAGCTAAAAGTTCCTCCTTAGCTTTAGTCAAACTGTCAATTAAAATCAAAGCTTGCTCTCTTTCTTCTGCAGAAAGACGAACGTTTCTAGATGACATTGCCAATCCATCTTCTTCGCGTCTTGTGGGCACAATTTCCAATTGGACATCCATAGAAAGGTCTTTGACTAGCCTTCTTATAATCCCTGTTTGTTGGAGGTCTTTTTGACCAAAAAATGCTTTATGTGGTTTGATAATGTTAAATAATTTGGAAACTACTATGCCTACGCCGTTAAAGTGCCCTGGACGGAAAGCTCCTTCCAATACCATCTCAAGATCTCCAAAATTGATACTCAATTTTGGTTGTTCTATATAAACACTATCGGTAGAAGGAATGAAAACAAAGTCGACATTTTCATTTTTAAGTTTATCTAAATCCTCATCTATTGTAGATGGATAGTTGTTAAAATCTTCTTTGTTGTTGAATTGGGTCGGGTTAACAAAGATGGAAACGACAACAATTTCCGATTCTGCTTGAGCTTTTCTTACTAAGTCCAGATGACCTTCGTGAAGCGCTCCCATAGTAGGAACAAAGCCAATTGATTTGTCGCTTTTAATGGATTCAAGCCAGTATTTGTTCCAATCGGCTCCAGTATGTACTACTTGCACTGGTATAGGGTTTAGTATAGGTAAATAGGGGCAAATCTAGATTATTATTCAATAAAACAAGGCTTTTAGGTCTTTTTTTATTACCTTTGTGCAGTTGTTTTTTCACCTTCAACTTAAAATCCAATAAGCATGTCCAAATTACGTATTCTCTACGTTGCCAGTGAAATCAACCCTTTTCTCCAAACATCTGAAGTAGCTAATTTCTTAAGATCCCTTCCTCAGGCTATGCAAGAGCGAGGAATGGAGATTAGAATCTTGGTGCCTAGATTCGGTCTAATCAATGAGCGGAAGAATAGACTTCATGAAGTTGTGAGATTGTCAGGGATCAATATTGCTGTAGGCGAAGAAGAGAAACCTTTGGTGATTAAAGTTGCTTCAATCCCGAATGCAAAGCTTCAGGTTTACTTCATCGACAATGAAGATTACTTCCAGCGTAAGCATGTATTCCATGATAAGCAGCAGAAGTTCTACGAAGATAATGACGAGCGTGCGATTTTCTTCTGCAAAGGAGTAATCGAAACAGTGAAGAAACTAGGCTGGGCTCCAGATATCGTGCATTGCAACGACTGGATGACTAGTTTAATTCCAATGTATTTGAAGACCACTTATAAGAGCGAGCCTTTATTTAAAGACACGAAGTCTGTATTTGCGATCTACAACAACGGATTTTCCCATACCTTTGGTGATGATTTGTTAAACAAGGTTAAGATGGTGGACATTGATGACGCTATTTTAGCACCTTTGAAAAGCAAAGACTTTACAGGATTTATTAAGATAGGCATGGAGTACGCCGACTTAGTAGTCAAAGGCGGTGTAGTTTCCGCAGAATTAAACCAACTAATCGAGGATTTCTCAAAAGACAAGAAGTTTGACATCAGCATTGAAGCAGAATCAGAAGCACAGGCGCACGAAGAGTTATTCGACATATACACGAATCTCGCCGGTTAAATTGGCCTTTGGGGCCATTATTTCCCTATTTCTTATTAGTTCTTGTAGTGACCCTGCCACGGTGGGCATTGAGCTTTCTCCCGGAAACAACCAAATCGGTGTAGTTTTCGAGGAGTTTGAACTCCCTGCCCAGGTAGTTTTACTTGACTCTTTTAATACTACCAATCAATCCCGTTTGGTAGTGGGAGAAGAGGTGGATTCTTTCTTCGGAAAGACATCAGCAACAGGCTATTCTAGGATGTACATTAGCACAGCCACTAGACCTGGTATTGATGCGATTTTAGACTCTATTTATTTCAATCTTAACATTTTAAGTGTAGATGGGATGAATTTGGACGAGTCCAAATATTACGCTATCCATAAGTTGACAGAACCAATATTAGATACCTTATATTATAATTTTGATAAGCTTAGTTATGAAGCGAGCCCATTCTCTTCTGGAGAAATAGTATTTGGTGAAGAAACAGATACACTAGTATCATTTCAAGTTGACCAAGAATTTGCTGAAGACATCTTTAGCAAAATGCAATTAGGGCTTGAGTTTAACGATTTATTCAGTTTTAGGGAATATTTTCCAGGAATTGCTGTAAAAGCAAGAGAAGGAGATAATGCTTCTATTGGCATTAGTCTAGGAAGCTCTACTGGATTACAAGTGTATTATCATAATGAAGGAGATACTGCTTCTACTGTGTATAATATCACTACAGCATCCTCTAGAAGTTTCAATGGGCTTAAAAGTGACAGAACTGGAACGCCAACTCAGGTTGTAACAGACACCTATAAAGCTTATGATGTAGGTTCGAAGGTAGGGATGAAGTCAATGCTTGGTATGGTGATCAAATTAGATACCAGCCCATTTGATGCCTTTTTAGATACACTTGTTGGCATCACATTCAATCAAGTTATTCTAGAACTAGGTGAAATACAAGATCAACCAGAGACGCAAGTTCCTCCAGTGGCACTTGTTATGTACTTTACTGATGCGACGAACAAGATTTTAGAATCTTCTTCAGGTCTTTTATTAGCAGTACAAGCTGATGGCCAAGCACAAGTTTACACAGATGAAGACGGAGTTGTCGTTCCTAATACAAGTTCACCTAGCTCATTGCTTTATGATCTTGAAAAAAAGAACTATAGCCAATATATTACATCTCATGTGAATTCATTATTTAGAGGTCAGCTTATGAGAAAAGACTGGTTGCTATATGCAAACTCGCCTACTTCAACTGGAGATGATTTCAAAAGGTCTCTGCGCCAATTTATTTTGGATAAAAATAAAGTGAAAGTGAAAGTGATTTACTCCAAATCCAGGTAAGTAAATCAAATTCTAAGAAGTTATTATGATCCACTTTCTATTTTATAGGAAGCGGATTATTTTTTTTGGCACGAAAGCTGTTTCTTTGCCGAAGTTCAAATCAACAGCAAGAATTTTTAATTATGTGTGGAATCGTAGCATATGTGGGACAGCAAGAAGCTTTACCCATTATTATCAAGGGTCTGAGAAGATTAGAATATAGAGGTTATGATAGTGCTGGAGTTGCACTCTTAGATAGCAATGGTCTAAGTATTTACAAAAAAAAGGGAAAAGTTTCCGAATTAGAGAAACACCTTGAGTCTACTTCTGATTTAGGATCGAAAATAGGAATTGGTCATACAAGATGGGCTACACACGGCGAGCCAAATGATACCAATGCACACCCGCATTACTCTTCGTCGGAAAAAATCGCAATGATCCACAACGGGATTATTGAAAACTATGAAGTACTTAAGCAGGATTTGCTTAAAAAAGGCTACACGTTTCAGTCAGATACTGATACAGAAGTCTTCATCAAATTTATAGAAGATATTCGGCTAAATAATCACTGCAGCCTTGAAGAAGCGCTTCGATTAGCTCTTCACAAAGTAGTTGGGGCTTATGCTATCGTAATTATTAATAAAGAAGAACCTGATACGCTAATCGCTGCGAGAAAAGGCTCACCATTGGTGATTGGAGTAGGGGAAGATGAGTATTTCTTAGCTTCTGATGCCACTCCAATAATAGAGTATACCAACAAAGTGGTTTATTTGGATGACTTTGAAATAGCGGTAATCCGAAATAATCGTCTTCAGATTAAAACTATTGAAAATGTGGAAACCAATCCATATATCAACCAATTGGAAATGGAATTGGAAGCCATCGAAAAAGGTGGATACGATCATTTCATGCTTAAAGAAATCTACGAGCAGCCAAAGTCAATTGCTGATTGCCTGAGAGGTCGTTTAGATGCAAAGTCAGGTCGCTTGGTTCTTGGTGGATTGCGTGACTACATGAATAAATTCCAGAATGCCGAACGTATTATTATCACAGCTTGTGGGACATCTTGGCATGCTGGCTTAGTGGCTGAATACCTTTTTGAAGAATTTGCACGCATACCTGTTGAAGTGGAATATGCCTCTGAATTCAGATACAGAAACCCCGTTGTTGGAGAAAAAGACTTTGTAATCGCTATTTCTCAATCTGGTGAAACAGCTGATACCTTAGCTGCGATCGAACTTGCAAAATCAAAAGGAGCAACGATTTTTGGAGTTTGCAACGTGGTGGGATCATCCATTCCTAGAGCAACTCACGCTGGTTCATATACACACGCTGGTCCGGAGATTGGAGTAGCGTCTACCAAGGCATTTACAGCTCAGATTTCAGTTTTGGCCATGATGGCTTTGAAACTAGGGTACCAAAGAGGCACCCTACCTGAAAACAGATACGTCCAACTTCTACATGAACTTGAGGCGATTCCTGGTAAAGTAGAGCAGGCATTGAAAACCAATGATGCGATTAAGTATATCGCTGAGGAATATAAAGATGTAAGAAATGCGCTTTACCTAGGTAGAGGATATAATTTTCCAGTTGCTCTAGAAGGAGCCCTGAAGCTTAAGGAAATTTCTTATATCCACGCAGAGGGATATCCTGCAGCAGAAATGAAACATGGCCCGATCGCTTTGATTGATGAGGAAATGCCTGTTTTCTTCATTGCTACGAAAGATAGCTCGTATGAAAAAGTGGTAAGTAACATCCAAGAAGTAAAAGCTAGAAAAGGTAAAGTGATCGCAGTAGTCACTGAAGGTGATACTCAGGTAAAGGCGATTGCAGATCATGTGATCGAGATTCCAGAAACTCACGAGGCTTTTGCCCCATTGGTTGCTGTAGTTCCCCTACAACTGCTCTCCTACCACATCGCGGTAATGCGAGGCTGTAACGTAGATCAGCCAAGGAATTTAGCAAAATCTGTAACCGTAGAATAAAATGTAAAGGCTGCCTTTGGCAGCCTTTTTTAATTCACGCTCTTACACGTTCTGCAAAGTATGGAATTCAATTAGTGGTTTTGATACAACTGAATAATGGCCAATAGATTTCCAGACAAGAAACGATGCCTTCGAAAGCGGGTCTCTACTATTCACAGTTGTAAAAACAAGAAAAATTATAAAGGCAAATTATAATAAGGGATCATAATCAGAAAAGCTGCTGTGAACTACTTACATACTCCTACTGTCCAAGAAGTAACTCCTGATAAGTCTGCTGTACATGAATTTGAATAAATTTTTCCATCACAGCCACAGACAGGATTATAGTCTAGGGTACACGCTCCCTCTTTTATTTTATCTTGGTCTATACAAGTATCATTGGGATTTTCCTCTTCGCAACCAAGGATACAGAAAAAGCTAATTGCGACAAGTACATTTTTGACGTGTTTCATAAATATTAGACGCAATAGTTACGAAAAGTGATACACTCCGATACATTTTATAGTTAGAATAGGTATTCAGCCTCCGGATAAATTTAGCTACTTTTGCGCAGCGATTAAAAAACTATGCTGGACAAATTACAATCAATCAAAGAACGTTTTGAAGAAGTAGGCCAACTGATCATTATGCCGGAGTCTATGGCGGATATGAGCAAATATGCCAAGCTGACCAAGGAATACAAAGACTTAGAAAAAATTGTAAATGTTTACGATGAGTACAGTTTAGTATTGCAAAATATTACCAGTTCCAAAGAAGTTCTTGACAAGGAAAAAGATGCAGATTTCAGAGAAATGGCGAAGGCCGAACTGGATGAGCTTAGACCTAGAAAACAGGAACTAGAAGATGATCTGAAGCAATTGTTAATTCCTAAGGATCCTAATGATGCCAAAGATTGTATTCTGGAAATCAGAGGCGGTGCTGGTGGTGATGAAGCATCTATTTTTGCCGGAGACTTATTCCGAATGTATCAGCGCTTCTGTGAAAGAGAAAACCTTAAATTAACCGTGTTGGATTTGACCTTTGGTTCAGCTGGAGGATATAAGGAAATTATTTCTACTATCTCGGGTGGTGATGATGTGTATGGCAGGATGAAATACGAGTCAGGAGTACACCGTGTACAACGAGTACCTGCTACTGAATCTCAAGGAAGAGTTCATACGTCAGCAGCATCGGTGGCGATTTTGCCAGAGATGGACGAAGTGGAAGTGAACATCGACATGAATGATGTGCGAAAAGACACCTATTGTTCATCAGGTCCTGGTGGACAATCTGTGAATACAACTTATTCTGCAGTGCGTTTGACTCACGAGCCATCTGGATTGATAGTTACCTGCCAAGATGAAAAGTCACAGATCAAGAACTTCGAGAAAGCGCTCAAAGTATTGAGATCTCGACTGTACGAAATAGAGCTTGCAAAGCATAACGATGCCGTAGGAGCACAACGTAGGTCAATGGTTGGGTCTGGAGATAGATCCGACAAGATTCGTACGTACAATTATCCACAATCAAGAGTTACGGATCATAGAATCAATAAAACTGTGTACAATCTCCCCGAGGTAATGGATGGGCATATTGAGGATTTTATATCCGCTTTGCGCTTTGCAGAAAACCTAGACAGGATGAATAACAGCGGATTAGAAGATTAGGCTAGGGATTTGCATAAAATCTACTAGAATTTTATTGATTCTGCGATTAGCCTATTATCTTGAAGAATTAACCATCAGACATTTATGATTATTACCGGAGACAGAGAAATAAGATTAGTGACCTGGAATGAGGCTCATTTTCATCAACTCTATCCTTTGGCCAATAATCCCAAAATTGCCATGAACCTTAAGGATAGCTATCCTCAGCCTTATACGATTCATGATGCAAGGTTTTGGATAGAGCATAATCAGAAGTTTAGCCCTCCTCAAAACTTTGCTGTTGAACTTGAAGGACGATTAGCTGGATCTATAGGTTCAGAGAGAGGAAAGGATGAACTCCGTACCAACATGGAATTGGGGTTTTGGATAGGAGAGCCATTTTGGGGTAAGGGAATCGCTACAGAAGCAGTGAAGCTTTACACCAAATATATTTTTGAGAAATTTGATATTGAGCGGATTTTTGCTCAAGTCTATGATTTCAACGGGCAATCTATGAACGTGCTTGAAAAAGCTGGTTATTTTCCAGAAGCGATCCTGAAAAAAGCTTTCGTAAAGAACACTACTGTTGGAGATATTTTTCAGTATGTGAATATCAGAGGAGAGCAATAGCAAACAAAACCACTTCTAATCATTACATGAAAAGCCGTCCAAAATTGGACGGCTTTTCAGTTTAATTCATTTGAAATTTACTTCATTTTTTTGATCACATTTAAAGCATCAGCTTTGATTTCATCGTTGTGAAATGTCTTTGAGATTTTATCGATTTTCGTTCTGAAGGTCTTTTCCAGCTTCATCGCCGAAGCTGATCTCAACGCAAACTTTATCACTGAAGGATCTGTATCATCCAATGACTTACTAAGAATAGATTCAGCAGCTTTTGCACTTCGTTTTTGTGCACCAAAAGCCGCAGCAATTCTTACTGGAGCACTTCCTTTTTCAGCGGCCATTTGCAGGATATCATTTCCTGCTTCATCATCAATATATCCTACTAGATAAGCAGCTTTAATGGATAGATTTTCATCAGAACCTTGTACTAGTTCAGCAAGAAAAGGAAGTGATGTTTTCCCAAATTTCTTCGCACCAGCGGGATAATCCAACTCATCTTGTCTGAGAAAAGCAAGGAGTTCTTGCGCATCAAAATCCTGCGCGGCTGTATTACTATTTGACTTTGCCATGATTTTTTCAGTTTAGAGTGGAGTAGTTAGACTTGAATTGCGCATTGTGGAGGATTCGCTAGATGTGAGGTCAGGTGGAGGATTTGTGATATTGAAGGTACCGTTTCCAGTCATCAGACGATTGTTGTCATTTACGTGATGGATACCTAATACATGCCCAAATTCGTGCCCCAAAGTCCATCTACTTGCAGAGCGCACGACCACACATCCAGGCCTGCCAGAAGGGTGAGCCGCACATCCGTTATAGCCAGGAACTGTACTTCTTACAAAGTACACCACTACATCATTTGTACCTACAAAATTTCTGTTACCAAAAAGAATAATTTGCTCAGAAGAAACAGAACCCATAGTACACCCACCCACGTCCACATCTTTAAGTGTTGGCAGATTAAGATTTTCCGTGGAGGCACAATCTACTCGCACTCCAGCGACTGCATACACCTCTTGCATCGCAGCAAATTGCTCATTAATGGTAAATGAGACTGGAGTTTCTAGTATTTTCACGTGCACTCGCACACGCTCTCTCAATACCCTCACGCCCGCCGTTGGAGACCAGTAGATACTTCCATGCTGGAAATGAGAAATGCGAGCTGCACCACCAAAAACCACTAATTCGTCTGAAGTGGGATAGCCTAATGCACTTCTTTCCCAGCCTAATGAAGCCCAGTGTGATCGGATGGCTCCGTGAACCTCATGTGCACCTGTGCTTGGTGTCCAATATATACTTCCACCTTGGAAGTGATTGAAGCGACCAACTCCGTCTGGGCAGGTACTTTCATTTGTAAGAGGATACCGAAGAAAGCTTCTTTCCCACCCGAAACTAGAATACTTCGCTCGGATCGCTCCATGCACTTCCCACGCACCGGAAGATGGGCTCCAGTAAATGCTACCTCCCTGAAAATGGTTGAATCTCCCAATACCATCTGGACAGGATGATTCGTCCGTAAGGGGATAGCCAAGCAAGCTTCTTTCCCAACCCATGGATTGCCACCTTGCGCGAATAAGCCCATGAACCTCATGAGCTCCAATAGATGGATGGTAATAGATAGAACCATTTACAAAATGCTGATACTGCCCAACACCATCAGGACAAGTTCTGATCGTCGTTGTATTAGTACCGAGCCAACCGCTAGCTCCACCCAAAGCCCAATACTTTTGGGTAATGGGATGAGCCTGAAAAACCTGTAGCTGTTTAAGCAACTCCACGTTTAGTTCCTTTGCCTGAACTAATTTTGGATCAATTGTTAGTTTTGCCATAGAATTAAAAATTTATTGTGAGTATAAAAGTAAGACTCAAATTTACTTTCAAGTAACTGAATACAAACGGATTACATCATTCATGTTTTGCAAAAAATCTCAATTGAAAAAATAAGTTTAGTAAAGAATATAGACAACCTATCCTCCCATACGATCAGAAACGAATTGTAATTAATCTATCCTACAACACGAAACCCGCAATTGGAAGTTTTCTTGAGACCACCTATGTCACATTGGCAGCTAGGGCTCTTGGAATAAAAATTGATAAATCACTGCAAATCAATATCCATGAAGCCATTATCGCTATTTCTGAGACCCCTCCGACGCATTATGTGGGCACTGATAGTAGCGTTTATGGTAGGAGTACACAATTTTTATAAGCAAGAAATGGATTCTGCTGATACAATTGTCTCTTCCATTGAGATGGATAAGGAAGATGAAGATTCAACACCAAAAATATGAAAGCCTGCCCTAAAAAATAAGAGCCAAGATGTTAAGTTCTTGGCTCTTTGTTTAATTCCTATTTTTTCCCTTCGATGATCTTGGTCACTACTTCGGGATCAAGCAGCGTACTGGTATCACCCATATTATCCAATGATCCTTCAGCTATTTTTCGAAGAATTCTACGCATGATTTTACCAGATCTTGTCTTCGGTAATCCCGGTACGATTTGTATTTTATCTGGTTTTGCAATCGGCCCAATGATTTTAGAAACCATCTCCTTAATCTCATTGATCAGGTTGTCTTCCGTTCTATTAGTCAAATCGCAAATGACGTAAGCGTATATTCCTTGCCCCTTAATCTCATGAGGATATCCGACTACCGCAGACTCAATAACTTTAGGATGCTCATTGATCGCATTTTCTACTTCAGCTGTACCCATTCTATGACCTGACACGTTGATGACATCATCTACACGACCTAATATTCTGTAGTAGCCATCGTGATCACGCTTTACGCCATCACCCGTGAAATACATTCCCTTATAGGTAGAGAAATAGGTTTGCTTGCAGCGCTCATGATCGCCGTAAGTAGTACGTATCATAGAAGGCCAAGGGAACTTGATGCAGAGATTTCCCTCTACAGAATTTCCCGTAAGCTCATTTCCCTCAGGGTCTACAATACAAAGTTGTACACCTGGAAGAGGCAAAGTCGCATATGCTGGCTTAGTTGGCGTGATGCCAGCAATTGGAGAAACCATGATTCCACCGGTCTCTGTTTGCCACCAAGTATCTACAATAGGACACTTGTTCTTGCCAATATGTGTATGGTACCAATGCCAAGCTTCCTCATTAATAGGCTCACCCACTGAGCCCAATACTTTCAAAGAGCTTAGATCATATTTCTCTATTTCTACAGTACCATAGGCTTGCAATGCTCTAATAGCTGTAGGCGCGGTATAGAATACATTTACCTTATATTTTTCTACAACAGCCCAGAATCTACCACAGTCAGGAAAAGTAGGTACCCCTTCAAACATCAATGTAGTCGCTCCTGCCAACAAAGGGCCGTAGACGATGTACGAATGTCCTGTGATCCAGCCGACGTCTGCAGTACACCAATACACATCTCCTTGAGAGTATTGGAATACATTGTCAAAAGAGTATTGGGAATAAACCATGTATCCACCAGTGGTGTGAACCACCCCTTTTGGCTTGCCTGTAGATCCTGAAGTGTATAGAATAAATAGCATATCCTCGCTATCCATCTCTTCAGCTTCACATTGCTCAGATTCCGCTTCTATAACATCATGCCACCAGAAGTCGCGTCCATTTTTCATGTTCACTTCCTGCTTGGTGCGCTCATAGACAATGACAGTCTCTACGCTTGACTTTTCTAAAGCTTCATCCACTACAGCTTTCACAGCTATTGTTTTGCTCCCACGGAAATTACCATCAGAGGTCAAGATTGCCTTTGCATCACAATCGATAACTCTATCTGCTAATGCTGAACTAGAAAAACCTGCAAAAACAACGGAGTGAATAGCACCAATTCTAGCACAAGCAAGCATTGCTATTGCCGATTCAGGCACCATTGGCATATAAATTATTACTTTATCACCTTTACCAATGCCTTTACTTTTTAGCGCATTTGCGAAGCGATTTACTTCGTAAAAAAGCTCACGATACGTAAGTGTTCTTCCAGCTTCATTGGGATCATTTGCTTCCCAAATAATAGCTGGACGGTCACCAATAGTATAAAGATGTCGTTCAAAAATATTTTCCGTGATGTTGAGCTTTCCTCCCACAAACCACTGCACATCCGGCTCGTCGAAGTTCCATTTCAATACCTTAGACCAGCGCTTTCTCCAGTGAAATGAATCCGCAATTCTAGCCCAAAACTCTTCTGGCTGGGTTACGCTTTTTTGATATTCGTAGAGGTACCCACTGAGGGTATGTATTCGGTCACTCATGGTAAGCTTGGTTTATTGTTTTCTATTCTGGGTAAAATACCCTCTAATTTAATGATCCTGTGCTTTACCAGCACCACGTGGGATCCTAATTTCCTGCACCATATCCTGCACCGCTTGAGGTGGAGCTGGAGTAAGGTGGGATACTATTCCACATACGAGAAAATTAAGGATCATTCCAATCGAGCCTATGCCTTCAGGTGAAACTCCAAACCACCAGTACTCAGCACTATTAGTTTCTGGACTGATAAACTTGAAATAAACGATATAGCCAATCGTAAATACCAAACCAGTGATCATGCCTGAAATGGCTCCTTCTTTATTAATTCTCGTTGAGAAAATGCCCATAATGATTACTGGGAAGAAAGACGCAGCAGCCAGACCAAAGGCAAAGGCTACAACCTGAGCAACAAAACCCGGCGGATTCACACCGAAATAACCTGCAAGAAGTATCGCCCCAGCTGCTGCAATTCGAGCTATTCTTAATTCCTTTTTATCTGAAATCTCCGGTCTGAAAGTCTTAAATAAATCTCTTGAAATAGAAGTTGAGATTACGAGAAGCAAACCTGCAGCTGTTGAAAGTGCTGCTGCCATCGCTCCAGCAGCTACTAAGCCGACAACCCAGTTTGGAAGCTGAGCGATCTCTGGACTAGCCAAAACCATGATGTCTCTATCTATGGTCAATTCATTCAAAGCAGGATCAGCGACGTATTGAACTTTGCCATCGCCATTTTTATCATCCACACTTATTAGATCAGTCTTTTGCCAGGTACTTATCCATTCTGGAAGCTCTGATATGTTTTTCTCAGAAGTGGTTTCTATAGCGTTATAAATTCCAAAAGCTGCAATTGCAGGAGCTGTAGTATAGAGAATCGCAATAAAAACTAATGCATACCCAGCGGAAAGTCTCGCATCTTTTACTCTAGGAACTGTGAAAAACCGAACAATCACATGTGGTAGCCCGGCAGTTCCTACCATTAAAGCCAGCGTGATCATAAACATATCCGTGATGCTTTTTCTCCCAGATGTATAAGCCGCAAAGCCAAGTTCAGTCATAACACCATCCAGCTTATCTAGCAATGGCGTTCCATCTGCCACAGTACCGCCAAGCCCAAGCTGCGGAATCGGATTACCAGTCAACTGCATGGAAATGAAAATAGCAGGTACCATGTATGCGAAAATCAAAACGCAGTATTGAGCAACTTGTGTGTAGGTAATGCCTTTCATTCCACCAAGTACCGCATAGAAGAAAACAATGCACATCCCGATAACTACTCCCCATTCAATTGGTACTTCGAGATATCTGGAGAATACAATTCCCACACCGCGCATTTGCCCAGCGACATAAGTAAATGAGATAAATAAGGCGCAGATTACTGCTACCACCTTCGCAGTGTTCGAATAATAACGATCCCCCACAAAGTCAGGAACTGTGAATTTCCCGAATTTCCTTAGGTAAGGAGCGAGCAAGAGTGCGAGTAGAACATAGCCTCCTGTCCAGCCCATGAGATAGACCGATCCATCATATCCGGCAAAGGAGATAATTCCAGCCATTGAGATAAATGAAGCTGCGGACATCCAATCAGCGGCAGTTGCCATGCCATTGGCCAGCGGTGAAACTCCTCCACCAGCGATATAAAATTCCTGAGTAGATCCGGCACGAGTCCAGATAGCTATTCCTATATAAAGTGCGAATGAAAGGCCTACTAGAAGGTAGGTCCAGGTTAAAATTTCCATAGTTTTTTAGCTCAAAAAGTTATTCTTCGTCCACATCAAATTCCCTATCTAGGCGATTCATTCTCACCACATAGACAAAAATCAAAATCACAAAAACGAATATCGATCCTTGCTGAGCAAACCAGAAGCCTAGTTTATAACCGCCTAGCCTAATTTCATTAAGCTCGTTTACAAAAAGAATTCCACAGCCGAAAGAGACGACAAACCAGACTATCAGCAGAACAAAAAGTGTTTGTAGGTTTTTACGCCAATAGGCTTTCATTTTTTCATTTTGGGCAGGCATAGGTTGGGGTTTAGGCTGATAAAATAAAACTTTCTTGAAGCTAGCGAATGCATCCATAGGAATGCAACCTGTTTTCCACGAAATACTTGAAATTTTATCGCAAAGCCATAAAAGAACATGAGATTCTTTGGGTAAAAATCTCAAATGCCTAAAAAAAATCCGTTTCTCTAAGGATGTCTTTTGGCTATTTTAGGAAAAATTCTGAGAGGATAGCTAGGCCTGCAGCAAAGAAGCTAACCAACAATTTATTCAACTGAAACTTGTGGTGAGGACTACTTTCAAAGAAAATAGTTGTGGAAATATGAAGAAATCCTCCAGCTACTAAGCCATACAGAATGCCAATTCCCTGCTTTTCCAACATGCCACTTTCAAATAAAAATGAACTGGACATCATTCCTAATGGCGAGGCCAAAGCAAAAAGGGTCAATAATATAAGTGTAGTTTTTTTGCTTAAAGTACTCGATAATACGGCCGCCAAGGCAAAAGCAGCAGGTCCTTTATGGAGCACAATTCCCAGCAAAATGGTTTTGCTATTATGCACATGTCCTAGAACTTCCTCTCCTTGATCCATCAGCTCTCCGTGGGAAAGTAAAGTCCCTTCGAGAAATGCATGAATAAAAAGGCCCAACATGACAGTAGTCATTGCTTTGCTCCCCTGATGTTCATGGGTATGAATGTGGCCGTGCTCTATCCCGCTGGACCAGAATTCCAGCAATTGCTGCAAAAGGAAACCAATCAGAATGTATAGCCCCATACGTTTGCTGTCGAATCCGCTGTCAAACAGCTCAGGCAAAATATGTAAAATGGTAATTGAAAACAGATAGGATCCCGCAAAAACCAGTACCAACCTAAAGTATTTCTCCCTAAAATTAGGAGCGAGAAAGACCAATGATCCTGCGATCATGGCGGTTAGAAAAAGAAGTAAAAATTTGAATTCCATGGGCCTGAGTTACTTGTCTTTTTTTCTGGAGAAAAATAGAAAACTATAACTCAGGCAAAGGTAAGAAAATTCAATAATGTTGCATTTAAAATTAATTTTCCTGCGGAAAAGACAAAAATGGCTTCAAACTTTCACTGGCGAAAGTCTTATATCCGCCATTTCCATCATCATAGATCAAAAAGACTTCAATTTCACTAAGTGCTGAATCCAAGGCGATTGCTTTGTCTTTTCCCATCACCATCATAGCCGTAGCATAGGCATCTGCGGTCATGCAGTTATCTGCCACCACAGTTGCACTAAGCAAGCTATGATTTACAGGATACCCGGTGGCTGGATTGATCGTATGTGATATTTTCACAGAATCCCGTACATAATAATTCCGGTAATTTCCTGAAGTAGCCATCCCTCGGTCTTGCAAAGCTATGATGCTGATTAGCGCATTTGCATTTGCTGATTCCTCCGGACGATTTACGCCTACCTTCCAAAGCTCACCTTTCTCATTCATACCGTTTGCAACGAGTTCTCCGCCGATTTCAACTAGATAATTTGAAATTGCTTTTTGCTTTAAAAAATCTGCCACCACATCTGAACCATAGCCTTTTGCGATAGCAGAAAAGTCAAGATAAATGCCTGCTACTTTTTTACGAAGCTGCTTTTGATCAAACTCAATCTTGGTAAAACCAACTGTCGTCAAAAGACTTTTAATATCCACACTGTCTTTAAGCTCAGGCCCACCTGGCCCGAATCCCCAAATATTCACCAATGGACCTACCGTTGGATCGAAAGCACCATTCGTGTTTTCATAGACCTTTTTGGAAGCCTCAAGAACTGGTAATAAGTAGGGTAATTTGAAATCCAACGTATCGCCTTGATTGAATTGGCTTAGTTCGGAATCAGGGATATAAGTAGATAGACTTTGATTGAAGACGACTAACAAGGAATCAATAGAATGTTGCAGATCACGGCTTTTATCATCCAGATAAGTGATGTTATACGTCGTCCCCATCGTTTTACCCGACAGAGTCATTTTTCCAGCTACCACTTCGGCTTCAGCCTGAGTTACCTCCGTTTGATCACGATTCCTCCACAAATAAACCAACATGATGGAAGTGAGCAGGACAATTGAATAAATGATATTTTTCCGGGCGTTCGGGCGCATAATCGAATGAATTTGAATGCGAATTTAAGGCTTATTTTTCAGTTTCGAAGGAAGCCTAAGGATTCAAAAATGCGAGAGAAGGCATTCGTATTTTTCTATATTTGTGAGCGTACGGATAAACTATGAGAGAAGATTATTTAAGTGGTGATGATGAAAGTCTAAGCCCAAAGGACAAGGATTTCGAAAAAGCTTTAAGACCCTTAAGCTTCGAGGATTTTACGGGACAATTCAAAATCGTAGAGAATTTACGGGTGTTTGTGCTAGCTGCCAAACGCAGAAATGAGCCATTGGATCACGTGCTTCTACACGGCCCTCCAGGCTTGGGTAAAACTACATTGAGCTACATTATTGCCAATGAACTACAGGCAGGCATCAAAATCACTTCTGGCCCAGTGCTCGATAAACCCTCAGACTTAGCAGGTTTACTGACCAATTTGGATGAAGGGGATGTGCTTTTTATAGATGAGATTCACCGCTTGAATCCTATCGTTGAAGAATACTTGTATTCTGCGATGGAGGATTTCCGCATTGATATCATGCTGGATTCAGGTCCAAATGCTCGTTCCGTTCAGATTTCTCTGAGTCCTTTCACACTGATAGGAGCGACTACACGATCAGGCTTATTGACCTCTCCGCTTCGCGCGAGATTCGGAATCAATTCCAGATTAGAATATTACGATGCTAAATTATTAACGGACATCGTCACACGATCCGCTAGCATTTTGCAAACACCAATTGATGAAGTCGCAGCCTATGAAATTGCAAGAAGAAGCCGGGGAACGCCACGAATTGCGAACATGCTACTTCGTAGAACGCGTGACTTCGCTGAGGTGAAAGGTGATGGAAAGATTACACTGGAAATCTCCAAAATCGCTCTGGATGCCCTGGATGTAGACGTGAATGGTTTAGACGAAATGGATAACCGAATCTTGCTCACCATTATCGAAAAATTCAATGGAGGCCCTGTCGGTTTGAGCACCATCGCTACAGCTTGTAGTGAAGAGGCGGAGACAATTGAGGAAGTTTACGAACCGTTTTTAATCCAAGAAGGCTATTTGAAAAGAACCGCTCGAGGGCGAATGGCAACAGAGTTGGCTTATAAGCATTTGAAAATAAAACCAAATCTTGGAATGGGTGGGTTGTTTGAATAACGACTGATTAGTATCAAAAAAATAGCATCGAGTTAAATCCCGATGCTATTTTTTTGTCCTACAAATCCTAAGATTTATAGCATGCTAATCCACTTTTAGAAAGAAAATGATACTCTAAAGTTAACTTTTGTACCTGGAGAAAGGCTGCTGAAGATTTGATTTTCAGCTTCATATGATTTATATACATACTCTTTCTTAGAATTCAGAATGTTATCCACACCAACACCTGCTTGAAGACGCTCATCAGCTCCGAAAGTTTTGTTGATATTCAAGTTCAAGCTATTGAAAGGCACAGAATACGTATCCGTTCTGTTACCGAAGCCTACATATTGTAAAGAAGAACCTTGCACATTGTAGAATACACCAGCTTCCCAACCAGTTTGGTAAGAATTAAAGCTCAACCCAGTGTTGATCAAGTATGGAGCCTGACCAGCCATATCACGAGTATCTTTGATCTCCTGACCTTCTCTAGCAGTCAATGACCTAGATCTAAACTCAGATTCAGACATTTTGATCTGAGATTTAGTGATCGTCACGTTCGTGTTCCAAGAGAAATTCTCGAAGCTAGGAGCTATGAATTTCAAAGATTTTCTGAACTCAAACTCCAAACCTGCAACTGTACCGTTACCCACATTTCTTGGCTGGAAAGTTCCTGGATCCGCAAGGAACTGAACCATTTCGATAGGCTTCTCAAAAGTCTTGTAGAATGCACTTACAGATAGCATTTGTCCTCTATCCTGGAAAGCTTCCCATCTCAGGTCAAAGTTATTCACGTGAGTGGAAACCAAGTTTCCATCCCAAAGCACTTCAGTTCCACCATTGGTAGTTTCTGGATAAAGACCACCGATAAACGTTCTACCTGTGATTGGATCCAAAATTTCTGCATAAGAAAGCTCCTTGAAAGAAGGTCTCGCGATAGTTCTAGATGCAGAAGCACGAAGATTTTGATTTTCTTTCAGGTTGAAGATCAAATTAACAGTAGGGAAGAAATCCATGTCATTCAACACTTCTACCAAATCATAATTGATTGTTCCTGTCTGGTTAGTTCCAGTATAATACTGGTTGAATTTCTCAACTCTCAATCCAACGATCGCTTTTAGATTTTCTGCTGGATTAGCTTCCAAGGATGCATAACCTGCCATGTTTGTTGCGATAGAATTATAAGCGTTTGCATTGATAGGAATGAAATCCGCATTATACCTTACACCATTTCTATTATCCGCTGCGAAAAGATTCTCAGCAAGCAAAATCTCATTCGGATCACCCGAGAATTCTGTGCTACCTGTAGCAAACTGGAAGCTTTGGATATTAAAATCACGTTGTTTGAACACATAATTTCCACCAAATTTCACTTTTCCTTCTCTTGAAAAAAGAGAGACTTTCTTGGCGATATCACCTTTAGCCACAATGCTATATTCTTCTAGATTTCTCCAGATTCTAGCTGGAAGGCCAACTTCTGTAGAGATGTTATTGGTAGGCTCTCTAAATCTTGTAAATCTAATGTCTGGATCAGCGATCGTAGATCTAGTTGGAGCAAGTTTCCAATTGATCTCCCAATCGTTTCCGTTGATGTAATGCGTACCACCAAGCAACACACTAGTCAAAGCTCTCTGGCTATACTCTAAATTGTATTGTTTCGCTTCGAAGTTTGCACCTAGGTTGGTATTGATAAAATTAAATTCACCAGCTTTTGATTCACCGTTTTGAAGGTGCATCAAGTTCAATTTGAATTTGGAATGATCCGTTTTCAAGGCGATACCTGCAAGTCCTCCAAGTAATACGTTGTTGACACCGAAGTCTCCACGCTGTCTTTCCAACGCTTCTAACTCCGTCTGGTCTGCTTCTCTTGGCTTAGCATATAAGTTGTATTCAGCATCCTGATAGAACTCGGTTTCGTTCTTATAGGTCAAAGCGAAGTTATAACCCCAAGTTGCTTTTGGTCTAGCAAACTGATTTCCCAAGGAAAAGCTAATTCCAACGTCCATTAGGCTATTAGCTCTGTATCCACCTAGCGTCTTATTGAAATTACCAAGAATTGATTGGTACTCCATTCCTTTTGTTCCATTTGGATTTCCAACTGCATCGCCATACTGAGGTATATCAGTTCTTCCATCTGTAGGAATAGCTCTGTTTCCATCATCGAAACCTAAAAAGTCTGTGCTACCACCATCATATTTCAGGTAGTTAGAGTTGAAGTGCATCGATGGGTTGATGCCACCACTCAAGCTCAATCTCATGGATTTTTCTTCAGGAAAATCTTTTGTTTCTATATCTACTACACCTCCGGTGAAATCAGCAGGAAGGTCAGCAGTGAAAGATTTAGAAACGATAATGTTGTCGATCACATTGGTAGGAAATATATCCATCTGGATCGTATTTCTATCTGGATCAAGACCTGGAATATCCACGCCATTCAAAACAGTTTTAGTGTATCTGTCACCAAGTCCTCTTACATAAATGTATTTCCCTCCTTCGATAGAAACACCCGTTACACGCTTTACCGCAGATGCAGCATCTCCATCGCCTATCTGGCGAAATGTACTAGCGGAGATGCCGTCAATAAGGTTGGCAGCATTTCTTTTTACTGAAAGCAAAGCTGACTCTGTGGTTCTGATCGCTGCAGCAGATATTGTTACAGTTTCCAATTCAGAAGCCTCTTCAGCCATCAATAGATCAGAGATTACATTCACTTCGCCAGCATTCACCACTACCTCAGTAAGGTTGATAGAAGCGTAAGAAATGTAAGAAATTTGAAGTGTATAGCTACCTGGAGCTACTTGGATTTCGAATTTACCATCGAAGTCAGTAACTGCACCAGTTGCAGTTTCCTTTACTAAGACCGAAACACCAAATAATGGTTCGCCTGTACCTTCTTCGAAGATTGTACCACGAATGGTACCGTTTTGGGCAAACGCGAAACCTGCAAATACCTGAGAAAGTACTAGCAGAACTAAAACCAGGAATCCCTTCATAAGTGGATTGGTAGATTGATTTTTCATACAGCAATTAATTTGAATACTTCAAAAGAAGGAAGAAAGTAACCTTGCAAGTCCTTCCTTCCTTCTTTCAAAAGTGTGTGTTATTTTAGATCAGATATAGCTCCTGAAGCTGAAGTCCAAGACCAAGTGCTAGCGAAGGCAGATTTGTCTGCACCTACTGTGTTTGCACCCGCAGCTACAATCGTAGCATAAGCAGCAGTTCCGCCTTTAAATACTGTGGCAAGAGCAACACCGTCAGCTAGAGTAGCTTGAAGATTCATGAATTTTAAGTGTCCGTCTGCGAAAGTCGCTACAGTTTTGTCACCGCTTAGTGAAAGATCACCACGTCCATCTGTAGTAGCTGGATCAGCGAAGTTGAAGAAGTAAATGTTTTCAAAAGTTCCTCTTGCTCCATCTCTGAAGTCACCTAGTTCAGAAACACCGTTTCCTTTTACAGTACCATTTTTCAAAGTATGTGCTGCATTGTAAGATCCTTCTGGACCATCAATTTCAAGTGCGTGATCTGTCTCACCACCTGTCACTACAATGAAGTTGTCTAATGTGCCAGCCCAAGCTTGGTCAGTATCTAATCCATCATCACCTGCATTCCATATGATCGCATTCTTCACGTTTACAGAACCACCGAACCATTCGATTCCATCATCTTGGTTACCGATGATCTCTACATTTTCGATTACAGTTCCAGAACCAACCGCACCTAAAGTAAGGCCGTTGATTTCGTTTCCTTCGCCGATGTTAGCACCACCGTGACGGATAGATATATACTTTAGGATACCAGAATTGTCAGCATCATCAGTTCCACCATAAAGTCCATTTGTATCGGAAGGTGGGATACCTTCGATTTGAGTCTCAGTTACATCACCTGCAAGAGAAGCTTTAGCTTTACCAAGGATGATCAATCCGCCCCAAAGACCTGAAAGGTTTGGCTCAAGGTTAGGAGAGGCAATTTCACCTGGAGTGATTTCATCCGCAATAGTGGTGAAGATGATCGGTGAAGTAGCAGTTCCTTGCGCATCTATTTTTGCGCCTCTTGCGATGATCAATGCAGTAGCATTAGATCCTGATCCAACTTCGCCTTTTACAATTGTGCCTGGCTGGATTGTAAGTGTGTTACCAGCAGTAACAGCAATTCTACCTCCAAGAACATAAGTTTTACCTGTCTCCCAAGTAGTGTTAGTAGTGATATTTGAATCTATCATCAACACATCGTCAGTACCCGGAATTACTGGATCCACTGGTTTGTCGTTTCCATCAATACAGCTAGTGAAACCAATCACTACAGCTGCAAACATGATTAATAGAGAGTTGAACTTTTTCATTGAGATTTATAATTGATTAGGATTTGCCTTATTTGATGATACAAATCTGTCTCAATTTTCTACCTCAAGAGAATTTTTCGAATTATGCTTCTTTTACTAATACTTGCAGAATTTAATATTGGAATAATAAAAAGTGCATAAAAAAAGGCTTCTCTCTCGAAAAGCCTTTTTTTGCTGATATAGCTGTTATTTCAATGTTACCGATTTGTTAATCGGAACTTTCTCCATCAGGATTTTTACCAGGTCTCTGGTATTTATTCCATCAGCTTCAGCCTCATAATTAAGAATGATTCTATGATTTAGCACATCTTCTGCTATTTCCTTGATGTCTTCAGGCAAGACATAATCCCGTCCATCCATGAACGCAACTGCCTTTGAAGCTAAGTTCAAGTTGATACTCGCACGTGGCGACACACCAAACTGAATGTATTTCGCTTCTTCTTTTAGTCCGTATTGCTCTGGGAATCTAGTCGCAAATACCAACTCAATAATATAGTGCTCTAATGGCTCGGCTATCTTCACTGCATTAATCTGACTACGGATATCAAAAATCTCATCCTTTGAAAGTATTGCATTCACCTCAGAGCTAAATGACATGTTTGCCATTCTACGCATCACTTCCATTTCATCTGCCTTGCTAGGATAGTCGATGTGTACTTTCATCATAAATCTATCCACTTGTGCTTCTGGAAGTGGGTAAGTTCCTTCTTGATCCACTGGGTTTTGCGTAGCAAGTACCAAAAAAGGTCTGTCCAACTTATAAGTCGTGTCGCCAATAGTCACCTGCTTTTCCTGCATGGCTTCCAAAAGTGCCGACTGAACCTTTGCTGGAGAACGGTTAATCTCATCCGCCAAAATCACATTGGAGAAAATCGGGCCTTTCTTCACTTCGAAAGTTGCTGCCTGCTGATTGTAGATCATTGTACCTATCAAATCCGCTGGAAGCAAATCTGGTGTGAACTGAATTCTATTGAAATCAAGATGAAGCACCTTGGCTAGCGTATTTACCGTCAAGGTCTTTGCCAAGCCCGGTACACCTTCCAAAAGAATGTGTCCATTGGTAAAAAGTCCAATCAAAAGTCTATTGACCATTCTGTCTTGGCCTACTACTACTTTCTTAACTTCCTGTATTACGTCTGCTATTTTTTCCTGATGCATGGAATTTGAATCTTTGAGTGCTTTTAACCGGAGACTAAAATAGAGGTTTTTGTCCCAAAGGACAATCTTAAATCTTAGAAGCGGTAATGCCTCACGATTAAAGGGATTTTATGATTTTTTAAGAAGGATTTTCTTGAGTATCTGAATTATTATTTCTCGTGGCGGCGCGGCGTTAGATAACCTTTGAGGTTTAGAAAACCTTGAAGGTTTTATCTTTGAAGTCTCCCGCTAAGGTGTAATAAAGAAATCAGGCTGCATTTCTTCCTTTATAATTAGCTCTTCGCTACTCTCCTTACTCTAGCTTTTCCCAAGAAACCAATTAAACCTTCGAGGTCAAAAAAAGACCTCAAAAGTTATAGAACACCGCGTCGCTGCGTCGCCGCGAGAAAATCATTTATTCTATTTCCTATTCGCCTCCGTTTTTTTAAATCCAGTCAAGCCTAATTTGTGGTAAATCGTTTGTTCATCGAGTTCCTGTACTTCTCCTACTTTAAAATTAGCTATGGTCAATTTCTCCATGGACCAGCGCACCAATCTAAGTGTAGGATGTCCGATTGCGGCAGTCATCTTGCGCACTTGGCGGTTTTTACCCTCTATCAAAGTAAGAGAAATCCAGGTATCGGGAATGGAAGCTCTGTAGCGAATCGGTGGATCACGATCTGGAAGTGATGGAACGGGATCTAAGGTTTTGGCTATGGCAGGCTTTGTTTTGTAATCTTTTCCCTCCACATTGATCATCACTCCCTGCATTAGTCCTTTCAATGCTTCCGGCTCTGGAGTTCCTTCCACTTGCGCATAATATGTGCGCTGGTGTCCAAAGCGAGGATTCAGCAAATGATGATTCAATGATTTGTCGTCAGTGATAATCAAGAGTCCTTCCGAATCCTTGTCCAGTCTACCAACCGGATATACTTCCTTCGGAAAATCAAAAAGAGAAGCAAGTGTCTGCCCCTCTCCCGAAAATTGACATAAAACCCCAAAGGGCTTGTATATAATATAGTATCTAGCCAAAGTCAGTTAATTAACTTCCGCAGCCAACACAGTCGATGCTGGAATCGGTTGGTTTCACACCGTCACGTTCCATTTTCAGGTTGTGGATTTTGTCGCGAACCTCCATGTCTGCAAACATGTCGCCGGTAATTTGTGATTCCAACGCTTGGATTTGCTCGTTGTAGTTTTGAATTTGTACCTCGCTCATAAAAGTTAGATTTGAAGGGTTGAAATGATATCCTAAAATAGCCAGCGATCCTGAATAGTTCCTGATCTAAGCCTCATTTTTTTCGTCAAAAATGATTCCAACTGAGCAGTAGAAACTTACCTTCCGAAAATAATTACTAAAAATGTCCTTTTCAACGCTTAAAAATCTTCGCCAAATTTTACATCAAAACCCCGAGATCGCCGGTGAGGAATCTGTTACAGCGACGAAGATTTTGGACTTTTTCGAAAAACTCAATCCAGATCAAATCATTCAAAATTTAGGAGGAAATGGCCTTGCATTTATTTTTGAGGGGGAAAATCCTGGTAAAAGAAGTTTGTTTCGAGCTGAATTGGATGCCCTTCCCATACAGGAAATAGGAGAACCAACTTACAAAAGCCAAACTAAAGGAAAAGCACATCTTTGCGGCCATGATGGACATATGACGATCATTTGTGGCTTGGGAGAAAGATTAGCTGCGCAAAGACCTGAAAATGGAGAAGTCGTTTTACTTTTCCAGCCAGCTGAGGAAACCGGTGAAGGAGCGAGGAGAATTTTGGATGATCCACAATTCCAGCAGATTACGCCAGATTACGCCTTTGCACTTCACAATCTACCTGGTTTCCCATTACATCAATTGGTCACAAGAAAAGGGACATTTGCAGCGGGAAGCACAGGATTGACAATTTCTCTAACAGGAAAAACTTCCCATGCAGCTCATCCAGATGCAGGTATTAATCCAGCTTTTGCAATCGCTCGACTGATAGAATCCCTTCCAAAATTGCCAGAACAGCTACAAGGTTTTGCCTTGGTTACGGTGATTCATGCTGAGATCGGAAGTTTAGCTTTTGGAACCAGTGCTGGAAAAGGAAGTTTAAGCCTGACTATTCGAGCCTTTGACCAAAATGATCTGGAAAGGTTGATCAGCATGATTACTGAGGAAGCTAAAAGGATTGCTTCAGTAGAAAAACTGAGTTGTGAATTCAGCTTCGTGGAGTCATTCGCTGTTTCCAAAAACGACCCTAAAGCTGCTAAAATCGCTGAAGGAGCAATAAAAGGATTAGGCATGGAGGTTATAGAAAAACCAGAACCTTTCCGATGGTCAGAAGATTTTGGTTTATTCAGTCAGAGCTGTCCATCCTATTTATTTGGATTGGGATCTGGTGAAGACTGTCCTCAACTGCACGAACCTACCTATGATTTCCCCGATGAGTTGATAGAAACTGGTGTGAGGATTTTTGAGGGAATTGCGAGAAAGGTGAATGGCTAAAAAAACTTTTCAGGTTCTAAAAACCTAGAAGGTCTGAATGAAGTCCAGCTTCTGGACAAGCAGGACAACTCAGGGTTGTAGGATATCCAAGAAAAATCCTCCTAACCTACTTTTCAAAAAAGGGGGAGTAGACCATTGCTCCTATACAGTCGAGGAAATAGAAAATTTTACTTTGCGCAGTGGCGCCTCCCGATAACTATCGGGAGCGGGAGAATATAACTCCTAAAAAAAGCCGACTCTCGCCGGCTTTATAATTATGTCTTACAAATCTGAATACTCAGCTGGATATAATAATCTAGTATCATTTCTAGACACGGTGTTTTGATACTCTGGAAGATCTTTCATCCCCTTCCATGCTGCATCGGCTCCGAATACTTTCCAATGCTCGTTTCTAATTTCCATATTTTCATGAGTAGTCATATAGACTAAGTTAGGCATGTTTGCACCTGCAATAGTCTCTGCGTAAAATATTGGACTGCAATTTATTCTGCTGAAAATATCCATCTCACCAGAGTTAAACATTTTCACTTTTTGCTTATAAAGCCTTTCTGTTGGGCCTTCATAGCTTCTCAATTCATAAACTCTATCCTTTTTGGCATTTGTCAATTCCGATTCAGCAAATTTTGGCTGTCCAGTCATTGCCTGAAGTACAGAAGATTCAATTCTCTTATAAGGAGGCTTGTCAAAAGCAGCATTGATGTACCCACTTCCAGCAGTCTGATAGGTTTGATCTTTTGCCAGTTTCCCTTCCAACGCCAGATACTCATCCATGGACTTGAACGGGATAAATAAATACACTTTAGTGCCTGCATCTGGCTGTGAAGCTATAGGTTTGAAAACACCTACTTTAGCAATCCCATTTTTGTGTGCAGCAGGGATAAATGCTTTTGAAAGGTAATCATCAAGCATTGCTTCTTGCTCAGCATTTTCAATGTGGTAGGTTCTCAATTCGTAAAAATCTCTTTTCTGTGCAAAAAGATTTGAACTCATGAAAAAACATACGACTATAAAGCCAAGGGGAATCAGTTTTCTTACTTTCATTATTCGGTTTGTTTAGGTTTAATTGTTCAAGATAGAGCTTATCTCAATGACTAAAATACAGTTTCTAAGATAAGTATAAAAAGAAAAGCCGACTCTCGCCGGCTTTAATTCTTATGGATTACTATTCGCTTTTTTCATTGGATTGCTACCAGTAGATGCTCCTCTCGCAGCTCCATTTCCTTTGAAAAGCTCAAATCTAGAAGGTTGATATTGTCTTGGCCAGTAATTACTGGATTCATCGATATCGGCCGTTTCTCTTTTTGGATCAAGGATGATTTGAGTCACTTCTTTCTTTTTCACAAAGACTTTAGTGACCTGAGTCTCATTTTTCCTCCAGATTTCCACAGGAATTCGATCGATTTCAGAAGAACCATCAGCATATTGGAATTCCACGATGATCGGCATTACCAAGCCACCGACATTTTTGAAGGTGATTTCATAGAAATTCAAGTCACTTTCCATCAGCTCTTTTTCCTTCGGAGAAAGACTAGCCATAAACTTCTTATAGCTCTCTTCATCTTCTGGAGTCACAGTGAAAGGATTATAACTCGTATAGAAATCACGCGTCTCAGGATTTGATTCGATCACAGTCTCTTTGATAGCGGTTCTGTTGAACTCTTTGGAAACATAGTCCTCTTCATGATCCGCTTCAGCCTTCATCGCAGCCTTTCTTTCAGCTGGAGTCTGATTATTCATTTTGTACAATGCTACATTTTCTATAGCGATATCCACTGGCTCAGTGCCATAGAACCAACCTCTCCAGAACCAGTCCAGATCAACTGCAGAAGCATCTTCCATCGTACGAAACAGATCCTCAGGAGTTGGATGCTTAAACTTCCATCTTCGAGCGTATTCCTTAAACGCATAATCAAACAACTCACGACCCATGACAGTCTCACGAAGAATATTTAATGCTGTAGCTGGTTTTGCATAGGCATTTGGACCAAACTGGATAATGTTTTCAGAATTGGTCATGATAGGTTCCAAAGTATTTGTAGTACTTCTCATGTAAGGCACAATCTTGTGCGCGGGACCACGGCGAGAAGGGAAATCACGATCCCATTCTTGCTCTGCCATAAACTGCATAAAGGTGTTCAAGCCCTCATCCATCCAAGTCCACTGACGCTCATCAGAATTGACAATCATTGGGAAAAAGTTGTGACCTACTTCATGAATAATCACACCAATCATCCCGTTTTTGACAGCTTCAGAATAGGTTCCGTCAGGATCAGGGCGTCCATAGTTGAAACAAATCATCGGATATTCCATACCGTTAGCAGCTTCCACAGAGATAGCCGTTGGGTATGGATAGTCGAAGGTATGTGCAGAGTAAGATTTAATCGTATGAGCCACTACTCTGGTAGAGTATTGGCCATAGAGAGGATTGGCTTCTTTGGCATAATAAGACATCGCCATCACGTCTTTGCCACCTTGCTTCACAGCCATCGCATCCCAGATGAATTTGCGGGAAGAAGTCCATGCAAAATCCCGAACATTCTCAGCCTTAAATTTCCAGGTTTTTTTCGTAGTCGCTTTTCCTTTTTCAAGTTCAGTCGCTTCATCCTGTGTACGGATGACAACTGGTGCATCGTAAGTTTTTTGGGCAGTATTCCATCTGTTAAGTTCTGTAGCAGAAAGTACCTGACTTGCATTTTGTAGCTCACCAGTAGCGCCTACCATATGATCGGAAGGCACGGTGATATTTACTTCATAATTACCAAAAACAAGTGCAAATTCACCTGAGCCCATGAATTGCTTGTTTTGCCAGCCTTCAAAATCAGAGTAAACAGCCATTCTAGGGAACCACTCAGCCATGGTATATAAGTAGTTGTCATCGCCTTCGAAGTACTCATAACCTGGACGCCCGCCGATATAGCCTACTCTATCTGTAATATTAAAAGTCCAATCCACTCCGAAGGTGAAGCTCGCCCCAGCCTTCAAAGGTGTAGGAAGATCAATTCGCATCATGGTATTGTTCACCGTAACTGGAAGCGGATTGCCTTTAGCATCTTTTACTTCCAGTACTTTATACCCAAAATCATCATTTGCCCAGATGAGACCTTCAAGCATACGAAGAGTCATTCTGGAATTGATAGAGCTTTCTGCAGCTTTTGGAGTATCAGAATCTGCTCCTCTCTGATTTTCTTCCAGTTGCACCCACAAATAAGTTAGCTGATCTGGAGAATTGTTGATATAAGTTACTTTTTCCGATCCTTTGATGGATTGATTCACATCATCTAACTCTACGTTGATCACATAGTTAGCCTGCTGTTGCCAATACATATGACCTGGCGCACCAGATGCGGTTCGGTAAACATTCGGTGAGCGAAGCATCGTTCCGAGCTGCTCAAATCGCTCTGCATGATTCTGCTCTGATTGCTGCGCAAAAGCAGGGAAAATCCCCGAAATTGCCAGTGCTGTAAGTGCAAGTAATTTTCTCATATCAATTCGTTTTTTTTCAATCTCTAATCTCATATTCTCTTTTCTCCTCTTCACTCATCTGTCACCCGATACCTTACATCCTACTTTCCTCTACCAAAATTTCGTTTCTAACATCAGCATCAGTGCCACCCCGAAAACCATAGATGCTACCACCAATGTCCATTCTTTCCTACTAACTCCTGCTATTCCGACTAGGATGGATGTAACAAGTAGGAATGCACCGACGATAATCAACTGTCCTAATTCTAATCCTAGGTTGAATGCAAGCAAGGGCTGCCAAATACTAGCCTCCTTACCCAAAAGACTTCGCAGGTAGGTAGAAAAACCAAGACCATGAATCAATCCAAAGAACAGCGCGAACATGTAATTAATAGACAGCCCTTTGCCTGAAGCTGGCTTTGGACGAAGAATTGTTATGAATGCAGTGATTGCAATAGTGACTGGGATCAGGAATTCGATGAGTTCCGAGTTCACATTTACCAATTTGAAAGTAGCCAAAGCTAAAGTCAATGAATGGCCAATGGTGAATGCTGTGACCAGAATCACAACTTTGCGCCAATCCCTAGGAATAAAAACTGCGCAAAGTGCTAATACAAAAAGAATGTGGTCGTAGCCATGAATATCAAGGATATGCTGAAGGCCTAGACGGAAATACAATTGAAATGAACTCATAGAAAGGGTGAAATACCTCTAAAGAAGTAAATTGCGCAATAATACGGCATAATTAGCAGAAAAGACAGACGACAGAATACCAAATGCAACAGTTTTACTTATACATGATCAGCTTGGGATGGCTGGTATTTGCCCATCCATTCCACATCAGTTTGACAGAGATCAAATGGAATGATCAAACTGAGCATCTGGAAATTTCTCAAAAGATATTCTGGGATGACTTAGAAATAGGACTCAGTGGATATCATGGAAAATCGATTGACTTTTTGAACCCTGCCAATAAGGAATTGTTAAACATGCAAGTCAAAACTTACCTGCTTGCGCAAAATCAGCTATGGATAGCGGATAAAGAAGTTAAGGTAAATTTCATAGGCTATGAAATCGAAGATGATGCAGCCTGGTTCTACCTAGAATCTGAAAAAGTAGTAGAGCCCACTTCCATAAAAATCAGGAATTCGCTGCTGATTAAAGATTTTTCAGATCAAAATAATGTGGTCCAGGTCTATTTTGGATCTAATTCTCCTAAAAGTATCATACTAGGAAAAGGGAAAGAGTCTGGTGTTTTGAGCAAATAGCGAAATACTGTCTCTTACGTAGAACTCACTTAACTTCGAAGTATTAAAACTTTTCAAACAGCCTTCAAATTGTCTTTCACTTGCCGTGCTGGCTTAAAACATATCAGACTTTTTTATATGTAGAAACCGTTGTCACTAAGCTTCTTTCGAAGTTATTTTGGCTTGTTTACCTGCTTTTTCAAAAAATACAAAATACTATTACTAAGCCTTGCCCAAGTTTTCCTTAATAAAAAGGTGACTAGTCCTGAATAGGCGTTACAGTTTTAAAGGATAATTTAGA